>Ga0247836_1000111_pt1 | contig 134384 bp, 125 predicted proteins | sample LaCruzMarch2015__4_FD_187116 | JGI IMG/M metagenome (GOLD analysis project Ga0247836, IMG submission 187116) | Freshwater microbial communities from meromictic Lake La Cruz, Castile-La Mancha, Spain - LaCruzMarch2015_14m | ecosystem: Environmental > Aquatic > Freshwater > Lake | place: Spain...
CTAGATTTTAAGACGCGATACATCGCGTCTCTACAGAACGTGTTGCTGTGTGCATGTAGAATAAAAAACGCGTAGAGACGCGATGTATCGCGTCTTGTATCTCACCGGCTGTAAACAAAACCTGTGGCGGGGGCTAGATTTTAAGACGCGATACATCGCGTCTCTACAAGGGTGTGTTGCTGTGTGCATGTAGAATAAAAAACGCGTAGAGACGCGATTTATCGCGTCTTGTATCTCACCGGCTGTAAATAAAACCTGTGGCGGAGGCTAGATTTTAAGACGCGATACATCGCGTCTCTACAAGGGTGTGTTGCTGTGCGTGTAGAATAAACAAAGCGTAGAGACGCGATTTATCGCGTCTTATATCTCACCGGCTGTAAATAAAACCTGTGGCGGGGGCTAGATTTTAAGACGCGATACATCGCGTCTCTACAAGAGTGTGTTGCTGTGTGCCTTGGCTTTATTATTAACAATAAAGCCATGTCCTGTTGTCTGTTATTTTACCACGCGCAAATGCGAGCCACGAACAGGGGGTTTAGGTTGTTCAGGTGGAGGTGCTTCATAATCTTCAGGATCAAACACCATGCCTTTACCATTTTCTTTGGCGTAAATAGCCAATACAGCGGGCGTTGGAACATAGATTTTCATCGGTTTACCACTAAAGCGAGCATTAAAACTAATGTGCTCATTATCCAAATTTAATCCTTGTACGGCTTCTGGACGAATATTAAGCACAATTTTACCTTGTTCAATAAATTGTGTTGGGACGATGGCATCTGGATGTTCGGCATCTACTAAAATATGAGGAGTGTATTGATTATCAAGCACCCATTCATAAATGGCGCGTATTAAATAAGGTTTTAAAGGTGTCATCTTGGCATATCAACCATGTCTTTTTCTGCCTCACTTAAACTACGTTTAAAAGCTGGGCGTTTAAACATGCGTTGTGCGTAATTGTTAATAACATCATTGTGCGTGGTGATGTCGATGTTGATGCTGGGTAAACGCCATAATAATGGGGCAATGACGCAATCAATTAAGGAGAATTCATCACTCATAAAATAAGGACGGTCTGCAAAAATAGGGGCTGCGGCAAGTAAACTTTCGCGTAATTGTTTCCTAGCTTTGGTTGATTTCTTTTCGCTTGAATTAAGAATTTCATCCAGCATTAAATACCAATCTTGATCAATGCGTTTAATCAACATTCTGGCGGTTGCGCGCGATACTGGATCCATTTGATGCAATGGTGGGTGAGGAAAGCGTTCGTCTAAATATTCCATAATAATACGTGAATCGTATAGAACTAAATCACGTTCAATTAAGGTAGGTGAGGTACCTGTTGGATTTAATTCAAGTAAATCTTCTGGTGGATTGTTGGGATCGTAATATTCAATGTCAGCCGTAATGGCTTTTTCATGTAATACAAATCTAGCGCAGTGACTCATTGGACACGTTGGTGATGAAAATAGTGTCATTACTGATTTACGGGTAATAATATTTGCCACAAAAACAACCTCTTTAACGAATGAATAGGGTAGTAAAAACAGTCATTTTATCATAAATCAAGGTGTATATTTTTGCTTGATAGATAATAGCAATGGGCTGCATGTAATTTGACAGCTTAATCGGCAATTACGTGTGCAGTGCAGGCAAAGCCTGCACGTTTGATTTGCCTTGTAGGTAGCGGTAAAAGTTTTGTCACTTAACCCTTTATGGCCTTTGCGTACTGGTAACGAGTTATGATTTCTTTTTGTAAATATCTTGCCAATATTCTTTTTTAAGCAGATAGGCAATAATCAAAAATATCACTAAGAAAAAGATGACGTATTTTCCTAAACTACGTCTTTCTTGTTGCATGGGCTCGCCAACATAGACAAGAAAATTAACTAAATCATTCACGAATTGATTGAATTCTCTGTCACTGAGTTGACCATTTTCTTTGGATACTAACTCGGTGTAGCCGCCCCAAATAGTTTTTCTATGCTCAGCTTGCTGATCGCCTTGTAATTGCCAAAGCGGGTTAGGCATCGCGGTATCTTCAAAAACTAAATTGTTTACGCCAAATGGACGACTTGTATCAATGTAATAGCTTTTTAAGTAACTGTATAACCAATCGGCACCACGTGAGCGTGCTATCAAGGAGAGGTCAGGCGGTTGTGTACCAAACCATTTTTCTGCGTCATGCTTATTCATGGCACTTTGTAGGCGGTCATAAATTGAGGCGCCATCTGGGGCAATTTCTTTTAGTACGATGCTTTGATCTACTGAGGTATCAATGGCAATACGTAAATAGCGCATGTATTTAGCTGAGTGGCAGCCTAAACAATACGTGACGAAATGTTTTGCTCCGCGTAATAACGAGGTTTTATCTGCTACGTTGATTCTAGCTTCTTGTAAGGGAACCGTTTCAGAAGCGTAACCCGTGCTGGTGAGTGCGGTAAATAAAATTAAAGTGAGTAAGAATTTCATAGTGTGTGCGCTCATATCAGTCAAGACTTGTTATTATTTTTTTAAGCCAGCGTGTCAGTACATGGGAAATGCCTTCAGCCGTGGGACGTCGACTAAAAAATGAACTTCTAAAGGCAGGGTCGCCAATTTCTGGGCCGGTGTTTTTTACTTCGCTGAGTTCATCAAGTAAGGCTGGTAACTGTTCTTCAAAAGTATGTAGCTGTTCTTCAAGACTATGTTCTTCGGTAACGCGGGTAGGGAGTGGTTTGGTTTTTTCCCAACGCGTGTAAATTGGCATCAGAATAAAAAAGCCAAAATAAACTACGGTTAAGATTCTGGCAAAAAAGGTTAATTCTGGTGTGGCGGGTTGTGTGCCAAGATACCCTAAGCCAATGAAGCTGATCACTAAAAGGACTAAGGCTTTTTTAAAGATACCACCGCGATAACGTATTGAACGTACTGGATTGCGATCTAGCCAAGGCAATAAAAACAGTACCACAATCGCGCCGCCCATACCGATAACGCCTGCAAATTTATCAGGAATAGCGCGTAAAATGGCGTAGAAAGGTGTGAAATACCAAACGGGGGCAATATGTTCAGGTGTTTTTAACGGATCTGCAGGAATAAAATTAGCATGTTCTAAAAAGTAACCGCCCATTTCTGGCATATAAAAAATAACCGTAGCAAAAAATAGTAAAAATACGCCCACGCCAACGATGTCTTTTACGGTGTAATAAGGATGAAAAGGAATGCCATCAAGAGGAATGCCTTGTTCATCTTTGTATTTTTTTATGTCGATGCCATCAGGATTGTTCGAACCAACTTCGTGTAAGGCAACAATGTGCAAAAACACTAGCATGACTAGAATGAGGGGAACAGAAATTACATGAAAGGCAAAGAAACGGTTTAAGGTTGCATCTGATACCACGTAATCACCGCGCACCCATAGAGATAAATCATCGCCAATAATAGGGATTGCACTGAATAATGAAATGATAACTTGCGCGCCCCAATACGACATTTGTCCCCAAGGTAATAAATACCCCATGAACGCCTCTGCCATTAAACAGACAAACAATAGCATCCCAAAAATCCAGACTAATTCTCTTGGTTGTTTAAACGAACCATACATCAGTCCTCTAAACATGTGTAAATAAATCACAATAAAAAATGCTGAGGCGCCCGTAGAGTGCATGTAGCGAATTAACCAGCCCCAATCCACTTCACGCATGATGTATTCAACAGAATCAAACGCCAGTTTGGCGTCTGGTTTGTAATTCATGGTTAATAAAATGCCGGTAATAAATTGATTAACTAAAACCAATAAGGCAAGTGAGCCAAAAAAATACCAAAAATTGAAATTGCGCGGCGCATAGTAATGCGTCATGTGTTCGTTCCACACTTTGGCGAGTGGGAAACGTTCTAATATCCAGTTACCGCATAGTGCTAGGCGATTGATTTTCATGCTTTAGTATCTCCGGTAAGGTCACCAACAATAATTAGATTATCTGAAACATAGCGGTAAGGTGGTATTTCTAAATTAGTGGGTGCAGGGACACCTTGGTAGACACGACCAGCAAGGTCAAACCATGAGCCATGACAGGGACAGAAGAAGCCGCCTTGCCATTTATCACCTAAATCATTAGGGGCAATTTCAGGACGGAAGGTAGGTGAGCAGCCCAAATGGGTGCATAAGCCGACGGCGACAAAAATTTCTGGCTTAATGGAGCGTACTGAATTTTTGCTTTCTTCTGGTTGCAGTGAGTTATTGGAGTTAGGGTCAGCTAAATCACCTTCCAAGGTTTTTAATTTTTCCAGTACGGCGGGCGTACGATTAAGAATCCAAACAGGCTTGCCTCGCCAAGCAACCCGTATTAATTGACCAGGTTCAATTTTACTGATGTCAATTTCAACAGGTGCGCCCGCTGCCAGTGCTTTGACACTGGGACGCATTTGCGCAAGAAATGGAATGGCCAAATAACCCGTGCCTACTGCGCCAACTACGGTCAAAGCTGAGGTTAAGAATTGGCGTTTAGAAATGTCTACGCCTTCATTTATCATTATAAAACTCTCCTTAATGTGGTTGTGCTTTGCCGCACAGTATCTCAGGGCAAATATACCACTAGAGCCTAGTGGATTTGAAGTGGTTGTGTATAATTTGTTTACTTATTATCAACTAATAATAAACAATAGTTAAAAACTGAGGTAATTACTTAGTTTATAGTTATAAGCGCGTTAGTTAAGGCGTTAATGAATGCCTTGTTTTCTTCTTGAGTACCAATGGTGACACGCAAGCACTCTTGCATTAAACCACCTTGCGAGTGCATGTTTTTAATTAATACACCTTGTTTTTTTAAGTGTGCATGAATGCGGTCTGCGTGTTGAGCTGGGGTTTTAAATAAAATAAAATTAGCGGCACTAGGAAAGACAGTTAATGCTGGGAGGGCTTGAAGCTGTTCAAATACCCAGTGTCGATGCTGACAAATTAATTGGGTTTGCTCTGTAAAGACCTGCTTATGAGATAAGGCAAATTCTGCAGTCATTTGCGTAAGTACATTGATATTATAAGGTAAACGAATTTTATTGAGTTGGCTGATAATCTCTACAGCACCCATTAAATATCCCAAGCGTAACCCAGCCAACCCCAATTTTGACAGTGTACGCATGATTAATAGGTTTTTATAACGCGGTAATTCTGGTAAAAAACTGGCGTTGGCAAAGGGGGCATAGGCTTCGTCTATGACGACTAATCCTGTGCTGGCGTTAAGGATGGTATGAATATCTTCAGCCTTAAATAAATTTCCAGTTGGATTATTTGGGTAAGCAATGAAAATAAGGGCGGGCTGATGTTGCTTAATAAGCTGCAAAATGTGGGCAACATCTAATGAAAAATCTTCAGCGCATAATGACGGTGCAAAATATGTCAGCTGTAAACTTTGGCTAATTTGTTTATACATGACGAAGCTGGGCGCTGGTGCCAGTACCGCTTGTGTTGGTGTTAAAGCCATTAACAGTAATTGAATGAGTTCATCTGAACCATTACCTAAAAGAATAGCGACCGATTTAGGAATTTCATCATGACAACGCAGGGTTTCAATTAAGCGTTGTGCTTCAGGATCAGGGTAACGATTTAATTCACAGTGACGTAATGAGGTTAACCATTGTTCAGTGAGTTCGGGTGGCCAATGATAGGGATTTTCCATGGCATCAAGTTTAATAAATCCGTGTGCATCAGCAACTTTATAGGCTGACATGGACTGAATTTCTGCACGAAACAGTGAGGATATTAAGGAAGTTGTGGACATAGAAGGATTACTGGCTGAGTAAAATAAAATTCAACAATCAATGGCATTACCGTGTTTAAACGTAAGACGATTAATCATGAATGCGATATTCAGCTGAACGCGCATGAGCAGTGAGTTGTTCACCGCGTGCTAAGATTGATGCAACTTTTCCTAGCTGATGTGCGCCTTCTTCTGAACAATGAATAATACTGCTACGTTTCTGAAAATCATACACGCCAAGCGGTGAGGAAAATCGTGACGTGGTTGAGGTCGGTAAGACATGATTAGGACCTGCACAATAATCGCCCACTGCTTCAGCTGTATGTCGACCTAAGAAAATAGCACCGGCATGGTGAATCTGTGCGCATAAGGTATCAGGATCGGCCACTGAAAGTTCAAGATGTTCTGGGGCAATACGGTTTGCAAGGGTGGCAGCTTGAGCCAAATCCTCCACTAAAATAAACGCACCGCGTTGCTGTAAGGAGGTTTTAATAATATCGGCGCGTTCCATCGAGGGTAATAATTTAGTCATGCTTTGTTTTACCGCAGCCAGAAAACTTTTATCCTGACTGATTAAAATAGCCTGAGCATGTTCATCATGTTCGGCTTGAGAAAATAAATCCATAGCAATCCAGTCGGGATTGGTTTTGCCATCACAAATAATCAAAATTTCTGAGGGACCAGCAAGCATATCGATACCCACTTTGCCAAATACTAATTTTTTGGCCGTGGCGACATAAATATTGCCTGGGCCAACAATTTTAGCAACGGCTGGAATGGTTTCAGTGCCATAGGCTAAGGCGGCAATTGCTTGGGCACCACCAATGGTAAAAACCTGATCAACTTCGGCTAAATGTGCTGCCGCTAAAACTAAAGAATTGGTTTCACCATGAGGTGTGGGAACAACCATGACTAAACGTTTAACACCCGCCACTTTGGCTGGTATGGCATTCATTAACACGGATGATGGATAGGCGGCTTTACCTCCTGGAACATACAAGCCCACACTTTCAAGTGCAGTGATTTTTTGTCCTAAGCGAGTGCCGTCTGCTTCGGTATAGCTCCAATCATGCAATTTCTGATGTTCGGCATAAGCACGGATACGTTGTGCTGCAACATTTAGAGCTTCACGCTGTGCTTCAGGCAGTGTGAGCCACGCTGCGTGTAAGCGGTCTGTTGTTAACTCAAGTTCTGAGGCATGGTTAACGGTGTAGTGGTCAAGTTGTTGGGTGTAGTTAATTAAGGCCTGATCCCCATCACGGCGCACGCTCGCAATAATATCAACAACACGTTGTTGAATCGTTAAATCTTCATGCTCGGTAAAGCTCAGTAATTGAGTTAATTGACTAGCAAAATTACTAGCATTAGCATCAAGCTCTGTTAAGGTAAGATTTGTCATGAGTTGCGAGTGTGTAAGGTGTGTTCAAATTGTTTGATAAGCGTGACGATAGCTGTATTTTTCATTTTCATGGCAGCCTTATTAACCACTAAGCGTGAGCTAATGTGCATGATTAATTCGCGTGGCTCTAAATGATTGGCTTTTAAGGTATTGCCCGTTTCTACTAAATCAACAATACAATCTGCTAAGCCTACTAACGGGGCTAATTCCATTGAGCCATATAATTTAATGATGTCAGCTTGCATGCCAAGACTGGCAAAATAACGTTCTGTTATGTTGACATATTTTGTTGCAACCCGAAAACGACCCGTTAAGGGGGGCGCGTCTTGATGTGCGGCCGTCATTAAGCGACAACGAGCGATGTTTAAATCTAAGGGCTCATATAGATTTTCTGTGCCATGTTCCAATAACACATCTTTACCCGTAATGCCTAAATCAGCTGCGCCGTATTCGACAAATGTGGGAACATCGGTAGCACGGATGATGATTAATTTAACGTCGTCACGGGTGGTGTCTAAGATTAATTTTCGGCAGGTCTCTGGATTATCAGTTGGGATAATTCCTGCTTCTGCTAAAAAGGGCAGGGCTTCTTCATAGATTCTGCCTTTGGAAATGGCAATGGTAAGCATATTTATGTCCTATTTAGCAACACGGCGAATGGTGGCACCAAGTTGAGTTAGTTTTTCTTCAATATGATCATAACCTCGATCAATATGATAAATTCTATCGACAAGGGTGCTGCCTTCTGCAACTAAGGCGGCAATGACTAAGCTGGCTGAGGCGCGTAAATCAGTTGCCATAACTGGCGCACCTGTTAATTTTGGGATGCCTGTACAAATGGCAGTATTGGATTCAAGTTTAATGTCCGCACCCATGCGTTGTAATTCCTGTACGTGCATGAAGCGATTTTCAAAAATGGTTTCAGTGATGATGCCCACACCTTCTGCAACAGTATTTAAGGCAATAAACTGAGCTTGCATATCTGTTGGAAAGGCAGGGTACGGAGCGGTTCGAAGCGATACTGCTTTGGGTTTTTTGCCATGCATATCCAATTCAATCCAGTCGTCACCAGTGGTGATTTCTGCACCCGCTTCAATCAGTTTATCAAGCACTGCATCAAGTGTATTAGGTTGGGTATTTTTAAGTTTAACTTTACCGCCGGTAATCGCAGCGGCAACTAGGTAGGTTCCGGTTTCTATTCGGTCAGGTAAAATAGTGTAATGAATACTTTCTGTGCCAAGTTCCTCAACGCCTTCGATGGTTAAAATATCGCTACCCACTCCTGTAATTTTTGCCCCCATTTTATTGAGAAAATTGGCTAAGTCGGTTACCTCAGGCTCTTTGGCTGCATTTTCAATAATGGTGATGCCTTCTGCTAAGGTGGCCGCCATCAGTAAGTTTTCGGTGCCGGTAACGGTGACTTGCTCAAGCACTAAGCGACAGCCTTTTAAGCGCGTAGCTTTGGCATTGATATAGCCATTTTCAACGCTGATGGTTGCGCCCATTTTAATTAGACCGTTAATATGAATGTCCACTGGACGTGTGCCAATGGCACAGCCGCCCGGCAAAGAAACATGCGCTTCACCAAAACGGGCTAATAAGGGGCCTAAAACAAGAATAGATGCACGCATTGTTTTTACTAATTCATACGGCGCTTCAAAGCTAGTGATGGTGCGGCTATCAACTTCGACATTCATTTTTTCATCGACCAATAAACGCACTCCCATGCGTCCTAAGAGTTCCATTGTTGTGGTGATATCGTGTAAATGGGGAATATTGCCAATAGTAACGGGTTGTTTTGATAACAGCGCCGCAGCCAAAATAGGTAAGGCAGCATTTTTTGCTCCGGAAATACGAAGTTCGCCCGAAAGAGTTTTGCCGCCAGTAATAATAAGTTTATCCATGAGTGTGTTAAATCCTATGCGATGAAGCCGAAATGTCGGTGCTCATCATGTGTTAATAAATAATAAAGATGTGTACATTATGCCTAAATTTGCTAATTGCTCATTAAATAAAGTAGGCGTCATTACGATGCTCTTATGTGCTGTACGTTTAAATAGGCGCAGCTTATTTTTGTATACTCACTTGGAATTAAGGGGTTAATTGCTAGGGTCAATAAAGTAACTTAAATCGTCCAAACCGCTCAGTTTTGCAAGATTATGCATTTGTTGCGGGATATGATTAAAATTAAGTGCCAAACGTTGGCTGCGAGCATATTTAATCCATTCGATCATTAGCGCAAGACCTGCGCTATCAACGGTTTCAATCCGACTTAAATCCACTGTAATTATTTTTGCAGCACTAAGTAAAGTCAGTGATTTTAAGGTTTCATGGGTAATATTGGGTAAGCTAAGGTCGCCCGTCACACTAAAATGCCCCGTACCTTCATCAATGATGTGTAGCTCATTCATTCCTTCGCTTCACCTTTTTCTTCAGCCGCTTTAAATAAAAATTGTCCAATAGCTTTTTCTAAAATAATGGCAGGTTGAGTAATGTCTATTTTGCCATTGTCAGTTAAATAACTATCAGAACCACCTGGTTCTAAATTGACATATTGTTCACCTAATAAGCCTGATGTAAAAATACTTGCTGTGGTGTCATCAGGCAGGGTGTTGTACTGTTGATTAATGTGCATCGTGACAACAGCTTGATAGGTTTTGCTATCAAAATAAATATCACTTACTTGACCAACTTTAACCCCAGCAGCAGACACCGCAGAACGTACTTTTAAACCGCCAGTATTTTCAAATCTAGCGGTGATTGTATAGCTTTCATTCTGCGAAAACGCACTTAAATTGCTTACTTTTAAACTGAGAAAAAATAATCCTGCGATACCGGCGGCAACAAATAAACCAACTAAAGTATCTTGATTACGGGATGGCTGCATGTTAATGGTCTCCAAACATCAGTGCGGTAAGAATAAAATCAAGTCCTAAAATACTGAAAGCAGAATTTACTACAGTACGGGTAGTGGAACGACTAACCCCTTCAGAGGTTGGAATGCTGTCGTAGCCTTCAAATAAAGCAATCCACGTAATAACAAAGCCAAACACAGCACTTTTTATGACACCATTGATAATGTCGTCTTGAAAATCTATTTTTGCTTGCATTTGTGACCAATATGCGCCGTCATCTAAGCCTAATAACCCCGAGCCAACTAAGTATCCGCCCAAAGTACCAATGGCGCTAAACAATGCAGCAAGTAAGGGCATAGAAATGCACCCCGCTAGAAAACGTGGGGCAATAATACGTTTGAATGGATCAATAGCCATCATTTCCATGCCTGACAATTGTTCGGTGGCTTTCATTAAGCCAATTTCAGCAGTTAATGCCGAGCCAGCACGACCAGCAAATAATAGGGCTGAAACCACTGGGCCAAGTTCTCGTACTAATGAGGCGGCAACCATTACGCCTAAGGACGCTTCAGCACCAAACGCAGAAAGCGTGTAATAGCCTTGTAACGCTAATACCATTCCGACAAATAAGCCGGAAATAGTAATGATTAAAAACGATAATACGCCAACGGAATAAAGTTGCGCCATTAATAATCTTGGACGCGCAATGACGCTAAATAGGTAACTAAGCGTTTGCAGTAAAAAACCAGTGCCGCGACCAACTTTACTAAAGCTGTTACGGGTGTAAGCACCTAAGTGTTGTAAGCTATTTATCATTAGTGTGTTTAGTAGCGTTTTCCTGACGAAAGAAGATCGTCAAGGTAATTTTTTGCTGGATAATGAAAGTGCACTGGACCATCAGCCGCACCCGTTAAAAATTGTGTCGTCCACGCGGAGGAAGACTGGTGCATTTCTGTTGGTGTGCCTTGGTCAATTATTTTGCCATCGGCAATAAGATACATGTAATCTGCAATTAATGATGTTTCATGAACATCGTGCGAGACAATAATACTGGTTAATCCTAAGGTGTTATTTAAAGATTTTATCAGATGCGCAAGAACGCCCATAGAGATTGGATCTTGTCCGGTAAAAGGTTCGTCATACATAATCATCATGGGATCTAATGCAATAGCACGCGCTAAAGCGATACGTCTGCCCATGCCGCCTGATAATTCATTAGGCATCATTTCTTTTGCACCACGTAAGCCTACGGCCTGTAATTTCATTAACACTAAGGTACGAATGAGTGCTTCAGGAAGTTGTGTATGTTCGCGTAACGGTAGTGCCACATTATCGAAAACACTCATGTCGGTAAGTAAGGCACCACTTTGAAATAACATCCCAATACGTTTGCGAAGTGCATATAAATCAGCGCGACGCAGAGAATGAACGTTTTGATTGTCAACACTTATGGTGCCTTGGTCTGGACACAACTGACCGCCAATTAATTTTAATAAGGTGGTTTTTCCAGTGCCACTGGGCCCCATGATGGCGGTGATTTTACCACGCGCTAAATCAAGAGAAATGTCATTAAAAATGATTTTTTCACCACGAGAAAAAGAAAGATTTCTTATAGAAACCAAATTATTCGAAGGAAGACTATTGTTATCCATTCACGGTTCAAGATAATAGGGTAAACATTAAATTGCCTATTCTGTACGAGTCATTGTTATTAAGTCAATCAATTGTAGTGCTTGTTGTGGTAATACTTTTTGTTAAGCAGGCGCAGCCAAGAAAGACACTTAATGTAAAAGTATAACGAAAGTAAAAATTATTTTTTTATTCTTAGTCGATTACGCATAAGCTAAGTAGGCGTGGCATAATATTCAGCTTAATTAATAACGAGATGATGATACGCTAACTACGGTCATAATTAGTTCGTGTGGCTTAGCTTGATAATAATCATAAGCTGTTGATGTAAAGTAATATAGTCATCTACCTATTGAAGAAAATGAAATTAAACGATCAAAGATTACGTGAGTTGGGTTTAGCTGTTATTCAAGTAGAAATGCAAGCTGTTGCTAAATTAGTTGAGCAAATTAATGATAATTTTGTCACGGCCTGTAAGTTATTATTTGCTTGTAAAGGACGTGTTGTTGTCACGGGTATGGGTAAGTCTGGGCATATTGCTGGCAAAATTGCCGCCACGTTAGCCAGCACTGGAACGCCTGCTTTTTTTGTGCATCCAGGGGAAGCAAGTCATGGTGATTTAGGCATGATTACCAAGCATGATGTGGTGATGGTGTTATCTAATTCTGGTGAAACGGCTGAAGTGCTTACCATCTTGCCGATTATTAAGCGGCTTAATGTGCCGTTGATAGCCATTACTGGTAATCCAGAATCAACGCTCGCTAAATTTGCCACTACATTTATTAATGTTGCCGTAGAGCAAGAAGCTTGTCCTTTGGGCTTAGCGCCTACCTCTAGCACCACGGTAGCCTTAGTCATGGGCGACGCATTGGCGGTGTCATTATTAGAAGCAAGAGGGTTTACCCGCGATGACTTTGCTTTATCGCATCCTGGTGGTAGCTTAGGTCGACAATTATTGTTACGCGTGGAAGATATCATGCATGTTGGCGTTGCCATTCCGTCAGTGCCGCAAACCGCGTTAATCAGTTATGCTCTATTAGAAATGACAGAAAAAAAATTAGGCATGACTGCTGTGGTGGATGATGACAATGTGGTCATAGGCATTTTTACTGATGGCGATTTACGGCGCATGCTTGGACGCAATTTGGATATTAATCAAACCGCTATCACAGAAGTTATGACGCCTTATTGTGCGGTCATTTCTGCAGATATTTTAGCGGCTGAAGCCATGCAAATTATGGAGCAAAAGAAGATCAATGCACTAATTGTAGTGGATTCAAAACGTCATGCCTTGGGTGCATTGAATATGCATGATTTGCTGAAAGCAGGTATTGTTTAATTGCGAGAGGATAGTCAAAAATGCAAACATTAATTGAAAAAGCAAAAAAAATTAGACTCTTAATCTTAGATGTAGATGGCGTACTAACTGACGGCAAGTTTTATTTTGATCTTGCTGGCAATGAATATAAATCATTTCATGCTCAAGATGGTCACGGCATAAAATTATTGCAACAAACAGGTGTGAGTGTGGCGGTCGTTTCTGGTCGAACTTCTATAAGTGTTGAGCAACGTATGCAGCAATTAGGGATACAGCATGTCTACCAAGGCTATCAAGATAAGCAATTAGCGTTGACTGACATTGTGTCTCAGTTAAAAATTAATTTAGATGAAATTGCACACGTGGGTGATGATTTACTTGATTTACCAATTATGACTAAAGTCGGGTTGGCGATTGCTGTCAACGATGCCAATGATGTTGTAAAACATTATGCAGACTGGTGTACACAGCGCAATGGTGGGCAAGGAGCCGTTCGAGAAGTGTGTGATCTTATTATGCAATCTCAAGGGCATCTAAATGCCATAATTAAAAGCTATACGCAATGATACTGACTCTACAAGAGCATCGCAGCTTTATTTACGTAGCCATGTTGGCGTTGCTTAGTTGGCTATTGGTAAATATGTTTGAATTACAAGAAACACATTTATATGAAGCTCCCGCGCACAGTGCAGATTTTTATAGTAAGGGTTATGTAAAATGGACAATGAATCATCTAGGTCAGCTGCATGAAAAACTAGAAGTTGCTGAGTTAATTCATTACAGTGATGATTTATCAACTAAAATGATTCAGCCACGGTTATCTATTTATACTGAGGATGTTGGTTTAGCGCTGGCCTCATGGCAAATAACAGCACAGCAAGCTATGCTATATAAAACGGGAAAAGAGTTATTATTAAAAGATGATGTTCATATAATTAAAACAGATACCGCATCTAAAACGCAATTTCGTATCGACACCACAAATGTAAAAATTAACACAACAACGCATTATTTTGAAACCAGCGAGTTTGCTAAGTTAACTCGTTATCCAAGTCAATTGACAGGAATGGGAATGCACGGAAGACTTGTACAGCCCATGACATTGGAGTTATTAAGTAATGTGAAAGGGATCTATGAAACAACCAATCATTAAACCAATAGCAATGGCGTGTACCATGTTGGTCATGTGCTTTAGCGTAGTCTTTGGTTCGTCTGCATTTGCTTTAGAGAGTGATGCTGACCAACCCATTACTATCGATTCAGACACGGCAACGTATGATGATGCGGCTGAAATAAGCACTTACACCGGCAAAGTAGTTTCCACGCAAGGCAGTATTCGTGTTGAATCAGATAAATTAGTTGTGTACTTAAAAAAAGGTGACGCTGAAAAATTAATCTTTGTAGGTAAGCCTGCCAAATTTAAGCAAACACCAAGTCAGGGCGGAGAAGATATTAAGGGCGAGGCGTTAACTGGAGAATATTACCCTAAACAAAAATTGCTAGTGTTAATCGATCAAGCCTCGGTAACGCAAGGTAATGCCATGTACACCAGTCAATTAATCGAATACGATATTAAAAGTTCGTTGGTTAAAGCGGGTGAAAAATCATCTGGAAGCAAGCGTGTTCATGCTATATTAAAACCCAGAAAAGAAAAATAATATGAGTGTGTTAGCGGCTACACAACTAGTAAAGTCTTATCATAAGCGCAATGTGGTCAACGGTGTTTCATTGCATATTAACACTGGCGAAGTGGTGGGTTTATTAGGACCAAATGGGGCAGGAAAAACCACCAGTTTTTATATTTTAGTGGGCTTAATTAAGGCAGATAGTGGTGCGATTACCCTAGATGGAAAAGATATTACGCTTCAGCCCATGCATCTTCGCGCGCGTTCGGGTATAGGTTACTTGCCACAAGAAGCGTCGGTATTTAGAAAACTAAGTGTGGCTGATAATTTACGCGCAGTCATGCAAATTCGTGGTGAATTGTCCAAAAATCAAATAGAAGACGCCATTGAAGAATTATTAATGGAGTTTACTATTTCACATTTACGTGCTCAACAAGCCTTAAGTTTATCGGGAGGTGAGCGTCGTCGCGTAGAAATAGCCAGAGCCTTAGCCACTCAACCACAATTTATCTTATTAGATGAGCCCTTTGCGGGTGTCGACCCTATTTCCGTCGATGATATAAAACAGATTATTGTGCATTTAAAGCAACGGGGCATCGGCGTTTTAATAACCGAGCATAATGTTAGAGATACCTTAGGTATTTGTGATCGAGCGTACATCCTAAACGAAGGCAGAGTTATCGCTGAAGGCAGTGCAGTCAGTATTGTCGCAAATGAAGAAGTCCGCAAAGTGTATTTAGGTGATAATTTTAGTCTTTAACAATGATATAAATTCATTAATGTTCGTATTGACATGAAACAATCTTTAAATCTTCGACAAGGTTTGCAGTTAAGCATGACGCCGCAATTACAGCAGGCGATCAAATTACTGCAAATGTCCACATTGGATTTGCAACAAGAAATTCAGCAAGCCTTAGAAACCAATATGATGTTGGAGGTGAATGAAGAGGAGTCCATTTCTTCGGCATTAGAACCCCTGCACGATAAAAAAACTGAACGCTTAGACTCACAAACCAGTGAAGGTTCTCAAACAGATATTCCAGAAGAATTCGCTACCGATACTTCGTGGGATGATATTTATGAAAATGTCATTGAATCAGCCGCGTATCAAAGTGAAGGTGTAGAGTACGAAGCGCAGCGTAGTTGTGCTGCGACTTTACAAGATCATTTACTTTGGCAGTTAGAGCTAACGCCTTTTTCAGAACGAGATCATGCAATCGCCATCGCAATTATTGATTCTATTAATCAAGATGGTTATTTATTAAGCTCGATTGAAGATATTTACATCTCCTTGCAACAGCAATTTGATGACTTAGAAAGTGATGAAGTGGCCGCCGTTTTACACCGTATTCAACACTTTGATCCAGCAGGTGTGGGTGCTTGCAACTTAAGCGATTGTTTGCGCTTACAACTATTGCAATTGCCAGAAAATACACAGTTCCGTCAGGAAGCATTACTCATCGTAACCGAGTATTTAGATTGGCTCGCTACGCACGAGCAAACTAAATTAATGCGTAAACTAGGTTTAACTGAGCATCAGCTTAATGCTGTGGTTACCCTGATAAGAACTTTAGAGCCAAAGCCTGGCACACAAATTCAAGAAACCACCTCAGAATATGTTGTTCCAGATGTGTATGTCACCAAACAAAATGGCCTTTGGCAAACCGAACTTAATCCTGATATTGCACCTAAGTTACGCGTGAATCCTATGTATTCAGCCTTAATTAAGCGTGCTGATAACAGTAAAGACAATGTCTGCATGAAAGATCATTTACAAGAAGCACGTTGGTTTATTAAAAGTTTACACAGTCGTAATGACACCTTGTTGCGCGTCGCTCGATCCATTGTTGAAAAACAAACGGGCTTTCTTGAGCACGGCTCAGTAGCGATGAAGCCTATGGTATTGCGTGATATTGCAGAAGAATTAGCGTTACACGAATCGACTATTTCGCGAGTCACCACACAAAAATATATGCACACACCCAATGGCATCGTAGAGTTTAAATATTTTTTTTCCAGTCATGTATCAACCGAAGGTGGTGGTGAATGTTCCTCCATTGCCATTCGTGCGATTATCAAAGAATTAATCGGCAATGAAGACCCAATAAAACCATTGAGTGATAAAAAAATTGCCGATTTTTTAAACGAGAAAGGCATTCATGTTGCACGAAGAACAATTGCTAAGTACCGAGAAGCGATGTTTATCGCCTCATCAAGTCAGAGAAAACGGCTACTATAGCGTTTTACTTTAGTTAACTATCTAATAAAAAATTAAGGAGTTTTACCATGCAAATAATAGTAACAGGTCATCATTTAGAAGTTACTGACGCTTTAAAAGCGCATATTGATACTAAGTTTGCTAAATTAGCGCGTCATTTTGACAATGTTACCGATGTTCATGTGATTCTAAGCGTAGAAAAATTAGTTCAGAAAGCAGAGGCAACCTTACACATTAGTGGTGCCAAAATATTTGCTGAAGATCATCAAGAAGACATGTACGTAGCAATTGATGATTTAGTAGATAAATTAGATCGTCAAATTTTAAAACATAAAGAAAAAACCAATAATCATAGATAACTAATTAATCCAGTGAGTGGCTTTGTATAGCTCAAAGTCACCATGGCTGGGACAATACATCATGAAACTTCTTATTGTTAGTGGACTATCGGGCTCGGGTAAAAGTATTGCTTTAGATACTTTAGAAGACTGTAATTTTTATTGTATCGATAATTTACCGGTAACCTTATTAGAAGATTTTATTAATCATGTGATGTTAGTAGACAAAGTCACCTACGCTAAAACTGCAATCGGGATTGATGCCAGAAATCAAAGCGAAAGCTTGGTTTATTTTGCTGAAAGTTTACACTTAATTCGCAGTAAAGGAATCGATTGCGAAGTGATTTTTATGCAGGCTGAAGAAGCCACATTATTGAAACGTTACAGTGAAACACGGCGCCGTCATCCCTTAACAGATGTAAATATTCCTTTAAAGGAAGCGCTTAGAATAGAGCGGGAGATGCTTACTCCTATCGCGCGTCATGCCAATGTGGTAATTGATACCAGTCGCACTTTGTATCATCAATTGCGCGATCTCATTAGAGAACATATTGGTGAACGCGATAATTTGCAAATTTCACTTCAATTTCAATCGTTTGGTTTTAAACATGGCGTCCCTTTAGATGCCGATTTTGTGTATGATGCACGCAGTTTACCCAATCCTCATTGGATACCTGAACTACGAATATTAACGGGCAAAGATCAGGCAGTGATTGATTTCCTTAATAAACAAGATATTGTGCTTGAATTTTATCAAGATATTCATGACTTCTTAATACGGTGGATTCCTCGTTTTGAAGCCGAAGGTCGGAGTTATTTAACCATCGCCATAGGCTGTACGGGTGGTCAACATCGCTCGGTGTTTTTAATTGATGCTTTAGTTAAAGAATTTAAACAAACCTATCGGAATGTCATCATTAGACATCGTGAATTACATTAGTGATAAGGCTACGCATTTCAATATTTACAAATGATAAAATAGTTTTTTAATCAACTAATTAAAGAGGTAGTATGAGCAAAAAAACAGTGCTTGCAGGTCTCTGGTTAGCCCTTTTTAGTTTATCAGTGCATGCAGAAAATATTCTTAAAGTCTGTGCAGACCCACTCAACCCGCCTTATTCAAGTAAGCAACAAGATGGTTTTGAAAATAAAATAGCTCAATTATTTGCTGATGACCTAAAGCAAACATTGCAATTTTATTGGTTTCCACAACGTATAGGCTTCATTCGTAACACCTTAACTGCCGCAGTGGATGAAACGGCTGTCGAGGTAAAAGAATACAAATGTGATGTCGTCATGAGTGTTCCAGCAAGTTCAGATATGACCTTAAACACGACCGCTTATTATCGCTCAACTTATGTATTAATGATTGCTCAAGGTCGAGGCTGGGACGATATTACCGAGAGTCAACAATTAGCTAAGCTATCCTTAGCTCGTCAAGATCAACTTAAAATCGCCATGTTTGATCGGAGTCCAGGAACAGCATGGTTGCAAAAACAAGGATTATTAGCACAGGGTATTTCGTATCAATCGATGACAGGAGATGATGCTAATAATACAGCTATGCAAATAGCTCAAGACTTCAACAGCAAAAAAATTGATATGGTCATTTTATGGGGGCCAATGGCAGCCTATGTTGCAGCGCAAAGTCCAGCAGGAAGTTATGCCTTATTACCAATGAAATCCAGTCAAGATATAGCTTTTGACTTTTCAATGGCGATGGGAGTAAGAAAAAGTGATAAAGATCTAAAGCAAACTTTAGATAAATTAATTGTTAAACATAAAGTTAAAATTACTGAAATTTTGACAAGTTATCATATTCCTCTGTTACCCTTAGGGTCAGAAAAAATCTTAAAAGACAAGGATTAAACTTTATTATCAGAGAGTTAATTATAACTATGATTTTTATACTGTTTTTTCAGCATTATTTTTGTAGATGTCTTATTCCGGCTGTTAAGCATTTACATATTGTAATATTAACGTTAATCAACGATAATACGCCTCCTTTAGCCGTAACGGCTAAACATTATGGTAATCGTGTTGGTCCTCTCGCAACGATACGCTGTAAACCCCGCCAGGCCCGGAAGGGAGCAACGGTAGCAGCAGATTCGTGTGCCGGGATGTGGCTAATACGGTTGCCGCCCATCTCTAGTAAAGAGTTGAGCCTGCAATGAATAATTACCAGGTTCTCGCCAGAAAATGGCGTCCCCAAAAATTCACTCAAGTCGTTGGTCAAGAGCATGTAGTTACCTCGCTCGTTAATGCCTTGCAACATCAACGCCTCCATCATGCGTATTTATTCACTGGCACACGCGGTGTTGGTAAAACAACCCTTGCACGCATCTTAGCTAAAGCAATTAATTGCGAGCAATTAGTCGATTTTAATCCCTGCGGTCACTGTGCTATTTGTAAAGAAATTGATTCAGGTCGTTATCTTGACGTTATCGAAGTAGATGCTGCCTCACGCACTAAAGTTGAAGATACCCGGGATTTACTTGATAACGCACAATATGCGCCCAATCAAGGTCAATATAAGGTGTACATTATTGATGAAGTGCACATGTTATCTGGACATAGTTTCAATGCCCTGCTAAAAACCCTTGAAGAACCCCCGCCACATGTTAAGTTTTTATTAGCCACCACTGATCCACATAAATTACCTATTACGGTATTATCGCGTTGTTTGCAGTTCAATTTAAAACGTCTACTGCCTCAACAAATCGCTCAACACATGACATACATCTTAGAGCAAGAGGAAACCCCGTTTGCTCCACCTGCCTTAACTGTATTAGCACGTGCTGCTGATGGCAGTATGCGCGATGGCTTAAGTTTGCTAGATCAAGCTATTGTTTATGGAAATGGTGTGGTTAATTTAGCGGATGTTAATGCCATGTTAGGGATGATTGAACAGCATCCAGTGGAAGAGTTATTAGCCTTATTGGCACAAGGCGATGGTAAAGCACTATTAGATAAAATTGATCATATTGCCAGTGCCGCAACTGATTTTACAGAAGTTACTCAGCAAATTTTGTATTTATTGCATCGTATCGCCTTAATTCAACACCTTCCAACGTTAATTGATGAAGACTATGACAGTCAGATGCTGCAAGAATTAGCTAAAAATATCACGCCAGAAGATACTCAGCTTTATTATCAAATTGCCTTAATGGGACAAAAAGATTTGCTACTGGCACCTGATCCACGCAGTGGTTTTGACATGTTAATGTTACGGATGCTGGTTTTTAAACCAAAAACCTCGACAAGCTCAGCAACAAGAATAACCGTCCCCCCGCCACGGGCTAAATTGCAATCAGCAACGGCAGCACAAGCTAATGCACGCGTTACCGTAAATGAAAAGCCAGTCGTGCATTATCAAGCAGAATCCGCCCTACAGCCAAACGTCTCTGATAAGATAGTCGATCACACAAGCAATAATGATCAACCAGCCCATGCCATGACTTGGCAGGAAATGATTGGCGCGATGAAACTGGAAAGCATCACCAAGCAATTAGCGCAACATTGCCAATTAGGTGAGGGCGATGAAACCTCCGTGACTTTATTGCTCAATGACGGGCATAGCAATTTATTAACTGCTATGCGTCAAAATAAATTACAGACAGCCTTGCAAAGTTTTTATAACAAACCTATAAAATTAAATATTCAAATCACTACGTCGGTCTTAAACACCCCAGCAGCCAAGATTACTCAAGACAGTGAAGCCAGACAGCAGGCTGCGGTGACGGAAATTCATGCTGACCCAATTGTGCAAGCCCTACAAGAAACCTTTGATGCACGTATTAATACTGGTTCAATAGAACCCATTACCAACAAATAACAATATTACGAGAAAAAATCATGAAAAATCCACTAGGTAATCTAATGCAACAAGCGCAAAAAATGCAGGAAGATATTAAAAAAGCGCAAGACGACCTCGCATTAATGCAAGTTCAAGGGGAATCAGGCGGTGGCTTAGTGTCAATTATCATGACGGGCAAACGTGAAGCAAGAAAAGTAACTATCGACGATTCTTTAATTGGAGAAGATAAAGATATGTTAGAAGACTTAGTGGCGGCTGCGATTAACGATGCTGTTAATAAAGTAGCAAAAATGAAAAAAGAAAAGATGACAGAATTAACTGCGGGTATACCTTTACCAGCAGGCTTCCAAATGCCTTTTTAAGGTTACTGCTGCAATGCAAACCAAAGGAGTATTAGGTCAATTAATCAAAGATTTATGTTATTTGCCAGGCGTAGGTGCAAAAACAGCTCAACGGATGACATTTTATTTATTGCAGCACGATAGAAAATCAGCAAGACGCTTAGCCGAAACTATCCTTGCTGCAATAGACACAATTGTATATTGCCGTCAATGCCGAACATTTACCGAAAATGAGCTTTGTGAAATGTGCAGCAATAAGCAACGTGATACTAGCCGTATTTGTGTTGTAGAAAATCCAGCGGATGTGTGGTCAATTGAACAAGCAAGGGTATTTAATGGCTTGTTTTTTGTTTTGCATGGCCGCTTATCCCCTTTAGATGGCATTGGCCCTGAAGAGTTAGGATTAGAACAGCTCGAGAAAAAGCTGGCAAGTGGACACATAAAAGAGTTGATTTTAGCAACGAATTCCACCGTAGAAGGTGAAGCAACCGCATATTACCTTAGTGATTTAGCGCAACAACACCACGTACACGCCAGTCGAATCGCCCACGGAGTTCCAATGGGGGGGGAGTTAGAATACATTGACAGCGGAACCTTAGCGCACGCTTTTAATGGTAGAACAAAAATTTAACAGGAGCACGCGATGACAACAGAAACAGAATGTTTATTTTGTAAAATGGTAAGGGGCGAGATTAATCCGCAGCGCGTGTATGAAGACGAACACCTGTTGGCATTTCGTGATATTAATCCGCAAGCACCTGTGCATATTTTGCTTATTCCAAAACAGCATATAGCCACCTTAAATGATTTACAAAATAAAGACTTAGCTGGACGATTATTAACTCAGGTGGGCACTATTGCAACCCAAGAAAACATTGCTGAAGACGGCTATCGCACCGTTATAAATTGCAATCAAAACAGTGGGCAAGAAGTCTTTCATTTACACCTTCATATCTTAGGTGGACGAAGACTAAACTGGCCACCTGGCTAAACAATATCAACACCCCATGGCTTGCGAAGCCAATGCTTCGACCTCGCAAGCCACCAAGGCTAGTCAGCCAATTTAGCCTGAATAAAACACATCAACTCGGCTAAAGGCACTTCAATATTCTCTTTAGTGGTTCTGGCTTTATATTCAAAGACATTCGCATCTAAGCCTTTATCGCTCAAAATAATGCAGTGTGGGATGCCAATTAATTCCATATCAGAAAACATAAAACCAGCACGCACCTTACGATCATCCAACAAGGTTTCAATCCCCGCAGCATTGAGTTGTTCATAGATTTGCTCAACTGTTGCTTGTAAACGATGTGATTTATGTAAATTCATTGGACACAGGGCAACCTGAAATGGTGCTAAATGCGTTGGCCAGACAATACCCCGTGCATCATGATTTTGCTCAATAGCTGCTGCCACAACCCGAGAAATGCCAATACCATAACACCCCATTAACATAATTTGATGCTTGCCAGTCTCATTAATAATACCGGCTTTCATCGCCTCACTATATTTAGTGCCTAATTGAAAAATATGTCCAACCTCAATGCCACGTGCCAAGGTGATTTCACCTAAGCCATCTGGACTTAAATCACCCGCCACAACATTACGAATATCATGAAACGCATGATCAGCAATAGCCTGTTGATAAAACGCCATTGTTTTAGGATCGCTTAACCAATTGCAACCACGGAAATGAAAACCCTCTTCATTAGCACCGCACACAAAATCAGTTAAATAGCGTGTATCCAGATCAAAAATAACAGGTAAAGACGCATCCAGTACAGGGCCTAAAAAACCAGCAACGCAACCATGATGCTGAGCAATTTCAGTCTCAGTAGCAAAGCGGAAGCTACCAAGCAACTTGGTTAATTTAATTTCGTTAAGATCATGATCACCGCGTAAAAAGACATTGTAAAATTGTTCAGAAATATCACCGTGGGTATCTTCAATGCTACGCATAATCGCTAAGGTTTTAAGCACTTTCTGCGCAGGAACAGCTAAAAACTCAGTCAATTCAGCAATGGTTTTTTGGTGAGGCGTAGCAACTTTAGCAAACGCTTCGCAAGGTTCCGCCAAGGTTTGAGCCACCACTAACGCCTTAGCACTTTCCACATTAGCCGCATAATCACTGCCCGTTGAAAATGCAATAGCATCCTCACCAGAATCAGCTAAAACATGAAACTCATGCGATACTGCACCGCCAATAGCGCCAGAATCAGCAATCACCGCACGAAAATTTAAGCCCAAAAACGTAAAAATATTGGTGTACGCCTGATACATACGCTCATAGGTTTCTTGCAAAGACGCTTGGTCGCTATGAAAAGAATACGCATCTTTCATAATAAATTCACGGCATCGCATAACGCCAAAACGAGGGCGAATTTCATCGCGGAATTTAGTTTGGATTTGATAAAAAGTAATAGGTAACTGTTTATAACTTTTTAACTCATTACGAGCTAAATCAGTAATAATTTCCTCATGCGTAGGTCCTAAACAAAAGTCGCGGTCATGACGATCTTTTAAACGCGCCAACTCCGCACCATAATGCTGCCAACGACCTGTTTCTTGCCATAATTCAGCAGGTTGTAAGGCGGGCATAAGCACCTCAAGAGCCCCCGCTTTAGTCATTTCCGCACGGGTAATGTGTTCAACTTTACGCAAAACGCGAAGACCCAAGGGCAGCCACGTGTATAAACCAGCCGCTAATTTTCGGATTAAACCTGCGCGAATCATCAATTGATGACTTGCAATTTCAGCATCGGCAGGGGTTTCTTTAACAGTATTGAGAGGAAATTGGGATGTACGCATGAAAAAAGTAGGCTTGAAAAGTTATGAAAGTAAAACGGCTATTTTACAGATTTTTAAAAATTCCGCTCAGTCATGATAGCTTCCAGTATAAACAGTATTGCCAGATAGTTCGTGCTGTGTACTTATTCAGCTCTGTCGCTTTGGAAAAATACCCAAAGGCGAAAGGGAGAGCTTTGTCACTTAAAGCAAGCAGCTTAATTTGGCAAAATCGGCTAAGGATAAGGTTTCAGCGCGTGCATTAGGATCAATATTTAATTGAATTAAGGCATCTTCATCCAGTAATTTTTTTAAACAATTTCGTAAGGTTTTACGACGTTGAGAAAAGGCTTCCGTTACTACGCGATTTAAATTCTCAATATTATTAATCACCACAGGCGGCGTAAGATGTGGTGTTAAGCGAATAATGGCGGACATTACTTTAGGTATAGGATCAAAGCTTTCTGGAGGAACATCAAATAACCATTCAGTAGCACAATAATATTGCACCATGACACTCAAGCGACCGTATTGTTTACTGCCAGGAGCCGCACACATACGATTAACCACTTCTTTTTGCAGCATAAAGTGCATATCTTGAATACAGTGTGCATTGCTAAGTAAATGAAATAACAACGGAGTGGAAATGTTATAAGGTAAATTGCCAATAACACGCAGTTTTTCAGCGTCAGTAGCAAGTGCTGTAAAATCAAAATGTAAAGCATCAGCACTATGAATAGTCAGTTGTGGATGATCATGAAAAGCAGTGTGTAATAAACTAACTAAATCCCGATCTAATTCAATTACATCCAAACGAACACCCGTGCGTAATAAAGGCGCAGTTAACGCTCCTAAACCTGGGCCAATTTCAACCCAATGTTGCTGTGGCTGGGTTTGCGCACTGGCGATTAATTGAGAAATAATGCTTTGGTCTTGTAAAAAATTTTGACCAAAGCGTTTGCGAGCAATGTGATGGTTCATGGGTAATTTTTAGTGTTAATAACTGATGTTACGCAGTCTGTAATTTTTGCAATTCTTCATACGCCATCTGGTTCGTTTTTATAAATAGCTTGCCCAGAGTGGCACAATGGTTAGTTTATGCTTGATCTTCAAACATTCTAGCTTGAACACGTGACATAAAGATGTGATTATTTTGTGTGGTAACGTTGCGGGCGGGTGATTTCGCCAGCCTCGCTTTGGATTTCAATGAGTTATGAAACTCTTCCACTTCCCACCATTTTTGGTAGAGAGATGCAGCCTTGTCTAACGTTGTAAACCAAATCGCTGTACACTATCTTCAACAAACTGCTGCTGTCTTTATTTGTAAAGCCCCTATGGACGAACAATACTTCATTCAGTCCACACCTTCTGCTGAGTCGCTAATTCTAATTGGCTGCACCGTATACATAGCGTTCTTCGTTTTTGGTCCTTTCGGTCAACGTCACCAAGCGGTTGTCCGTGAGCAATACTGATGAAATATTTGCTTTTTTGAGGATGAGCTTAATGCTTTCCTTTGCGGCAAACCAACTGTTGCTCAGGACATAACATAACGCTTGTGATGGCATTTGTCACGCAGGTGGCAATCATGCGCTCGCATCAGCGTGTTCAACAGCTTGATGCCTTTGACCAAACGACCTTTGCAAGGATCATCGTGTCAGTACATGATCTTATTTTTGTCGGTGTTGGTTTTTTCCTGGACAGTGTTGTCAAAGACCAGTAACGCATTATCTGTAACGCTCTACCATGCCATTAGTTTGTGGGTATCTAGGTTGCGTATAAGCGATGCTTAATATTAAGCTTATTATATGCTTGACCTCATGCGGTGCAGTCGGTAGCTCAAAAAAAATGGCGGTTTACGGGTATAAAATCCTGTTGCGTCTATTAATAACTGCCATTTAATGAGTATTTCATTATAAAATGCCCGCAAGCCATGTTAGCGCGTGCAGTCATTTACTGAACAATGCAGGCTAGGTTACTAATTTATTTTATTTTAAAAAATTAATACTTGACAAATGTATTTCACCCCCCCCCCACGCAGGGCAACAGCAAAAAACTTCAGGAGTGCCATGTTAAGGTTTATTTTTGGCAGAATAACAATGCGTAGCGTTGGACCTTTAATTATCGCGCTGACGAGCTTCCTTTTAGTAGGCATAATTATCAGCCTCTCTTTTTATCTTGCTGATGAAAGGGACGACATGATTGTGCAAATAAATGTGGCGGGTCGACAACGTATGTTAACCGAGCGAATGAGTTTAACTGTACATAAACTCGAGGTTGCACAGCGATGGCATGCTGCACAACAACCCTTACAGGAGCAATTGCAACAAGACATGCTGCTTTTTGAGGATGTTTTAAATAGCTTTAAACAGGGTGGAATGATTAAAGATAACTATGAAAATAGTATTCGCTTACGCGCTTCATCGAAGCCAGAACTGCTTGCTTTATTTGCTAAAATTACGCCGGTATGGACGGCTTATCATAAGCATTTACAATCACTTAGTAATGATCAGTCGGCGCCTCAAACCTTGTTAACGTGGCAATCTTTGGCGCAACAAGAAGCGCAGCAATTGCTATTAATGAATGATTTGGTCAATACGCTTCAGTTAAGCCGTCAGCAGGACTTAGACCATTTGGTACAAATAAGAAATGGCGTGTTTTTATTACTGTTGCTGTCGTCAGGGTATTTTTTATGGCTTGGTTTTAATCGCTATCAACGCTTGCATACTATCAATACAGAACAATTACAACGCATGGCGTTACTCCATGCCTGTTTAAAAAAAGCCCATGATGTCATTATTATTAGTGAAGCTACGCCCACCTCAAATAACGGCAGTATTATTTATGTTAATGATAGCTTTGAGCAGGTCACAGGTTATGCGGCGGCAGAGATTTTAGGTAAAACAGCGGCGCTATTACGCTCACCCAATGCTGATCCAGTTGTGTTTGAGCGTATTCGTGATGCTATCGCGCAGTGGCAACCAGTGCGTGAAGAAGTCTTAAATAGAACAAAAAGTGGTGATGAAATTTGGGTGGAATTAAATATCACGCCCATTACTGATGAGACTGGGGCGTATCGCTATTGGATCTCTGTGCAACGCGATATTACCGAGCGCAAGGCCTTAGATGCTTCGTTACGTGTCTTATCTGCACTGAATGCTACGCAACAGCAACGCCTGAAATTATTAGATGCCTGTTTAGCAAATGCTAATGACGTAATTATTATTACTGAAGCCGAGCCTATTGATTTTCCTAGTCCAAAAATTGTTTATGTTAACCAAGCGTTCGAAAAGTTAACAGGTTACAGTGCAGCAGAAGCGATTGGTCAAACCCCAAGAATGTTACAAGGGAAAAAAACTGATCGAGCTGTGCTTGATAGCATTCGGTATGCCTTAAAAAATTGGCAGCCAATTCGTTGTGAAATCTGCAATTACACCAAAAATGGTGAAGAATTTTGGATGGAACTGGATATTACCCCCATTGCTGATGAAAACGGCGGGTATACCCATTGGATTTCTATTCAGCGTGACGTAACCGAAAGAATCTCTATGCAACGGCAGTATTATGCTTTGATGCAGCATCATCAAATGATTTTAGATAATCTGCCCGCGTTAATTGGTTATTGGGATAAACACCTGTGCAATGTGTTTGCCAATAATGCTTATCAACGTTGGTTTGGCTTAGCACCAGAAGCGCTAAAGGGCTTGTCATTTAACGCCTGTTTGGGTGAAGAAATTTATCAACGTAATCAGGGGTATATTGAAGGCGTGTTAAGCGGTAAGTTACAGCGTTTTGAACAAATTCTGCCTTATAACGATAACAAGGAATTACGGTATACCTTAACGGAATATATTCCTCACTATATTGATAACGAGGTGGTGGGTTTTTATGTGGTTGCTTTTGATATTTCTGATTTAAAACACATCGAAGCAGAAAATCAAGCCAATGAAGATAAATTGCAAAAACTCTTTGATTTATCTCCCTTGGGAATTGGCTTAGTTACTATGGAAGGGCATTTTATTGAAGTTAATCATGCGTTTGAACGTATTTGTGGGTATTCAAAAGAAGAATTAAATCACTTAGCGTATTGGGATTTAACACCTAGTAAATATGCAGCACAAGAGGTTGTGCAACGGGAAGAATTAAATACCACGGGTAAGTATGGCCCTTACGAAAAAGAATATATTCAAAAGTCAGGGGCAATTATTCCTGTGGTACTCAACGGTGTAAAAATTTTGGGTGCTGATGGGCAAACGTATATTTGGTCAATTATTGAAGACATTAGTCAGCGTAAACATAACGAATTAAACTTACTCAAAGCAAAACATGCTGCGGAACTGTTAGCGCATTCAAAAGCAGAGTTTTTGGCTAATATGTCACATGAAATACGCACTCCCATGAACGCTATTATGGGTTTATCTGCGTTAGCGCTTAATAAAACCTTAACTGACGAGGTACGAGATTATGTAGAAAAAATCAGTCATGCTTCCGAAGGTTTATTAACTATCCTTAATGATATTTTAGATTTTTCAAAGTTAGAAGCAGGGGGTATAACTTTAGAATACAACGTGTTTAATGTTGATGTTTTATTAACGCGTATGCAGCATTTATTTGCCCCTTCAGCACATGAAAAAGGCTTAAGTTTTATTACTCAAAAAGACGCGCAGGTGCCTGACTTTTTACTGGGTGATGAGTTACGCTTACAGCAAGTTTTGGTTAATTTAATAGGTAATGCTATTAAATTTACTTTACAGGGTAGTGTGTCATTACAGGTTTCATTGCTTAATAAAGACGACACCGAAGCACTGGTTCGTTTTAGTGTGAGCGATACGGGGATAGGCATTTCTGAGGGGGCTATCGACAAATTATTTAACCCCTTTAGCCAAGCCGACACCAGCACCACGCGTAACTTTGGTGGCACCGGTTTAGGCTTATCCATTAGTGATAAATTAGTCCAATTAATGCAGGGTGAATTTAATGTAACCAGCACGATAGGCAAAGGGTCCACGTTTAGCATTATCATGCCCTTAGGCATTGATGCGTCAGCTGAAACAAGAATCATCGCGCCACAATTTGTCAAAACGGTAAGCGGCGGGTTAACCACAAGCTTACAAGAAAGTGCTAAACCTATCAGCGGCAGCCATATTTTAGTGGTGGAAGATTACGACTTAAATCAGCAAGTCATCACCGAATATTTAGAGCTTTCAGGCATGACGGTAGACGTGGCAAATAATGGTAAAGAAGCACTCAGCATGTTGGCAACAACGCATTACGATGCAGTATTAATGGATGTGCAAATGCCTGTAATGGGCGGTATTGAAGCCACCACCTTACTACGTCAACAAGCACACTTTGCAAATTTACCCGTCATTGCCTTAACAGGCGGTGTAACGCAAGAAGAACGCGCTCAATGTTATGCCAGTGGCATGAATGCCTTTGTTAATAAACCCATTAAAATGCAAGAATTGTTAAGCGTATTAAAAGACTATTTGTAATACCGGCATTCGTCTATCAACCCTACATACTAAGCATAGGTCTCTACATAGCTTTTGACCCTAATTAAAACAATTAGTTACAATGATACTCAGCCCCTCTCCTGTTGGAGAGGGGTGAGGAGAATAAAATCAAGCAGTTAGACTTCCCCCTTTGAAAAAGGGGGATTGAGGGGGATTTATCTAAACCCAAAAACAACAAGCACAAACCAGCTTAGAAAAGTCAGCAGCCTTATTTAACAGCTTAATGAGGTGGTGGAGTTTAATATAAAATCCCCTCATTCGACTAGCTCATGACAGTCTCTAACCCCCCTTTTTTAAAGGGGAAAGTCTATGCTTACATCAATCTCTTCCTGCGTTTAAATCACTATACGTTAAATGACGTATGAGTTATTTAACGCATTGTCTTGAAAAGCCCACACAGTGAATAATCTTAGTCGCCGATACTGGCAGCATCGCTTTCGAGTGAATGATTTTATCTATGCGCTTATGGAACAGGGGATTTTTTATGAAAGACATTATCGACTATGCCACGACTACGAGTAGACATTACCCGCTACTTTTAACCGCTATTATTTCTTCTACATTAACTTTAGGTCATACGTCTGACGTTCAGGCTGGAGCGACGTTTAAAATTGATGACACCAAATGGGTTAGTTTAGGTGCTGGCTTGCGCAGTAGCTTTACCGCCAATGAGAATGCGGCACCAAGCGGTAATAGTTACAGTAATAACTTTAATCTTGATAACGTGCGTTTGTACCTTAATGGACAGATTCATAAATATCTTAAAGTTGAAGTCAATACCGAATGTCAAACCTGCGGTAGCGGCGGTGAAGTTAGGGTGTTAGATGTTATTGGTAAGATTGAAGTCAATCCGTATGTAAATTTATGGGTGGGACGTATGTTAGTGCCTGCAGAACGTCGTGAGATGAACGGACCATTTTACAGTTCTGTGTATAACATTTATGCCAATGGCACGCCTTTTGAGCCAGCTGATCAAAATTTAACTATTAAATCAGATGGGACTTCAGCAGGGTCGTTTGGTCGTGATGATGGGGCAACTATTTGGGGGGCTGCCTTAGCGGGTCGCTTGCAATATGCTTTTGGTTTTTTCCGTGGGTTACGTGGCGGTGCTAATAATGATGACAATATTTTATATGCACAACGGGTGGCGTATAACTTTTGGGAAGTTGAGAAAAATCCTGGCTATTACACTTCAGGCACGTATTACGGCACGGGTGGCGATATTTTAACCTTGGGTGTGGCTAATATTTATCAACAACAAGGTGTGGGTACGCTTGCTAATCCAGCTAATTTCCGTGGCACTTCAGTGGATGTTTTATTGGAAAAAGTATTGCCTAATAATGGTGTGGTAACCGTTAATGGTGAGTATAAAAATTACGGTGTCGATGGCAATACCTTGCCTATTCCTTTTGCGCCAGGGGCGGCTGGCAGTGGCACTTTTGGTTTATTCCAAGGCAATGCCTACGATGTGAGTGCGATGTATTTATTCCCTAGCAAAATAGGTTACGGAAAAATTCAACCTTATGGGCGTTATGTTAACAATATGCCCGTGCATGGTGCTGATCAAGATGTCTTTGAGGGCGGCATGAATTACATTATTGACGGTCATAATGCCCGTGTGTCATTAAGTTATCAGCGCTATTTAGCAGCTGAATTAAATGGTATGACGGTGGGTTTCCAATGGCAAATTTAAGCGCAAAATGAGGATGATTAAGATGAAAAATTATTCAGTATTAAGTAAAAAATGTTTTTTAATGCTCAGTTTGTGCGCTTCGCTTGGTGTGAATGCGCAGGCAGAAGAGACGATTAAAGTGGGCGTTTTGCATTCGTTAAGTGGAACTATGGCCATCAGTGAAACAACGTTAAAAGACACCATGTTAATGTTGATTGCTGAGCAAAATAAAAAAGGCGGTTTGTTAGGTAAAAAATTGGAAGCAGTGGTGGTTGATCCTGCTTCTAATTGGCCGTTATTTGCTGAAAAAGCGCGTGAGTTACTCACTAAAGATAAAGTCTCGGCTATTTTTGGCTGCTGGACTTCGGTGTCGCGTAAATCGGTATTGCCGGTTATTGAAGAGTTAAATGGGGTTTTATTCTACCCCGTGCAATATGAAGGTGAAGAGTCATCTAAAAACGTGTTTTACACAGGGGCAGCACCCAATCAGCAAGCGATTCCCGCTGTTGATTATTTAATGAATGATTTAAAAGTAAAACGTTGGGTGTTGGCAGGTACCGATTATGTGTATCCACGCACTACCAATAAAATCTTGGAAGCGTATTTAAAAGCTAAAGGGGTAGCAAAAAAAGACATTATGATTAATTACACGCCATTCGGTCATTCTGATTGGCAAAGTATCGTTGCGGATGTTAAGAAATTTGGTTCAGCAGGTAAAAAAACCGCTGTAGTGTCAACGATAAATGGCGATGCCAACGTGCCTTTTTATAAAGAATTGGGCAATCAAGGCGTGTCGGCAGAAAATATTCCTGTGGTGGCGTTCTCGGTGGGTGAAGAGGAGTTGTCAGGCGTGGATACCAAACCTTTGGTGGGGCATTTAGCCGCTTGGAATTATTTTATGAGCGTAGATACCACTAAAAATGCGGCGTTCATTAAGCAATGGCAAGATTATATTAAAAATCCTAAACGGGTAACGAATGACCCTATGGAAGCGCATTATTTAGGTTTTAATATGTGGGTGAAAGCCGTTGAAAAAGCCGGCACAACCGATGCCGATGCGGTACAAAAAGCGATGATTGGTGTTGAGTATCCTAACTTAACGGGTGGTATCGCTAAAATGTTGCCTAATCATCATATTAGTAAACCTGTGTTAATTGGCGAAATTCAGGATGATGGTCAATTTATGACAGTGTGGCAAACCAATAAAGTAGTCGATGGTGATGCGTGGTCAGATTTTTTACCTGATAGCAAACCCATTATTGCTGATTGGACGGCACCTATTCAGTGTGGTAATTACAATACCAAAACCAAAAAGTGTTCGGGGCAAAATTATTAAGTAGATTATTTTAACGTCGCGTTTTTCGAGGCATGCCGTCCTGTGCGGACGTTCCTCGGAGAACGTGTGCGTTATTAATAATTTATTACAGTTGATTTTTAGACGGCTTGTTACTCTTATTTGGACACATACCATGAACACTTTGCCAAGGTGCTATTTTTTGCAATGCGTTAGTTACCTGTTGTTAGTGTTTTCGCTGTCGTTTATCAGTGCGGCGGAGGCAAGCGATAGCGTTGCTTCGTTGCAGGCTAGTTTAGGGCTTTTAAAGCAGACCTCAATGACGGCGCGTAAACAAGCGATTACGCAATTGGGGGAAGGGCATCAACCACGTAGCTTAGCCATTTTGCATGCCCTGTTGGTGGGACAGCTTTTTATCATCAAAAGCACGGATAAGATGGTGATTGCTGAGGCTCAAGCAGAACAAGCCTTTACCGTGTATGAGGCTGAGTCAAATCAAGATTTAGGGCAATTTTCAGGTGCGGAGTTAAGCAAGATTAGCTTAACAAATGCTTTACGCAGTCAGGTGCGTAAATTAATAGCAGAATTAGAAATTAATGCAGAGCATCCTGCTACACGGTTGGCGGCACTTAAAAAATGTGATGCAACCGTCGATGAACACCTTCTCAGTATTATCAAAGCACGTTTACCGATAGAAACAGATGCGCAGGTTAAACAGGCAATTCAGCAGGTATTATTACTTCAACACATGACACAAGGCGCTAAAGGCGAGCGCATTGCTGCAATTAAGGTGTTAAAAAACGAAGATAGTTTGGCAGTGGTGAATCAATTAAAAACCTTTGTCGAAAAAGATAGCGAAGGTCAGTACCTTGAAACGGATGCCGATATTCGTCATGTTGCTGAAGCGGCATTAACAACAATCACTCAGCGCATGCAATGGTATGCAGGCATAGAAACGATTTTCTTTGGGCTGAGTTTAGGGGCGGTGTTGGTATTATCAGCCATAGGCTTAGCGATTACCTTTGGTGTGATGGGAGTTATTAACATGGCGCATGGCGAGTTAATGATGCTGGGGGCTTATACCACGTATGTTCTTCAGCAATTATTACCTAACCACACGGGCTTGTCGTTACTGTTGGCAATTCCTGCGGCTTTTTTAATGTCAGCGGCGGTCGGAATGCTAATCGAACGCGGCATTATTCGTTTTTTATATGGTCGTCCATTAGAAACCTTACTTGCTACCTTTGGGGTAAGTTTGCTTTTGCAGCAGTTGGTACGATCAATTTTTTCACCGCTTAACAAAAGTGTGGCAACGCCACAATGGCTAAGTGGTTCGTGGCAAGTGAATGATTTTTTATCGTTAACATGGAACCGTTTTTATATTCTGGTGTTTTGTTTAGTTGTTTTTGTAGCACTGATGCAAATACTTAAACGCACGCGGCTGGGCTTGGAGGTAAGAGCGGTTGCACAAAATCGCACTATGGCAAAAGCGATGGGTATCCCTACCGCTCGGGTAGATGCACTCACCTTTGGGCTGGGTTCTGGGATTGCTGGTGTTGCAGGGGTTGCCTTAAGTCAAATTACCAATGTGGGACCTAATTTAGGGCAAGCCTATATTGTTGATTCCTTTATGGTCGTGGTCTTTGGTGGCGTAGGGAATTTGCTTGGCACGTTAGTCGCAGGTTTTTCTTTAGGGATTGCGAATAAGTTTTTAGAGCCTTTTGCTGGTGCAGTGTTAGCAAAAATTGTGTTGTTGATTTTTATTATTTTATTTATTCAAAAGCACCCGCGTGGCTTGTTTCCACAAAAAGGCAGAGCGGCTGATTCTTAACACACAGATTAATTTGATTCTTAAGTAAGAATCTTGTGTCCACAACTTTTGGTAGGTTTACACCATGAAGCACCTTCTGTTTGCTCATCATGATAAATTTAGTCGCACTATTGTCCTTGCCTTAGCAATATTGACAATCGGCATTCCTTTACTGACGCTGCTTACGCCTGTGGAGTCTGTTTTTCATTGCTCAGCTTATACGTTGTCGTTGCTTGGCAAGTATCTTACCTTCGCCTTAGTAGGGTTGTCGTTGGATCTTGTGTGGGGCTATTGCGGTATTTTGGCACTTGGACATGGGGCTTTTTTTGCCTTAGGTGGCTACGTTATGGGGATGTATCTCATGCGTCAAATTGGCGCGCGCGGCGTTTACGGTAATCCTGAACTGCCTGATTTTATGGTGTTTTTAAATTGGCAAGAATTGCCTTGGTATTGGTTAGGGGTTAATCATTTTGGCGTTATGCTGTTGTTAGTGGGCTTAGTGCCGGGCTTATTGGCGTGGGTATTTGGTGGCTTGGCATTTCGTTCTAGGGTGACAGGTGTGTATTTGTCAATTATCACGCAAGCCTTAACGTATGCCTTATTGCTGGCTTTTTTTCGTAATGAAATGGGTTTTGGCGGCAATAATGGTTTAACGGATTTCAAGGATATTTTGGGCTTTAATTGTCAGTCTGAAGCCGTGCGGGTAGCGTTATTTTTTCTTTCTGGCTTAGCGTTGCTGGGCAGTTATTTACTGTGTCATGCGGTCGTGCATAGTAAATTAGGGCGTGTGGTGATGGCGATACGTGATCAAGAAGCACGCGTGCGTTTTTTAGGGTATCGCGTTGAGCTGTTTAAATTATGGATTTTTGTTTTCGCCGCCATCTTAGCAGGCATTGCCGGCGCTTTGTATGTCCCGCAAGTGGGCATTATTAATCCCAGTGAATTTTCGCCACTTAATTCTTTGGAGATTGTCATTTGGGTAGCCATTGGTGGCCGTGGTACGTTGTATGGTGCAATCATTGGAGCAATTTTGGTAAATTATGGCAAAACTGTCTTAACAGGTTTGTTACCCGAGGCGTGGTTGTATATTTTAGGGAGCTTATTTGTTTTAGTCACTTTGTTGCTACCGCAAGGGTTGGTGGGGTGGCTTCGTTCTTACACTAAGGAGCGCAGCGCATGAACAGACAGTTAGCTCAGACATTAGCCGCTACACCGTTGCCTGCTATTGATGCAATGCTGGATACTCGGCATGGGCCTATTTTATATTTAGAGGATGTCAGTGTTAGTTTTGATGGCTTTAAGGCATTAAACCACCTGTCTTTATATATCACCACAGGCGAATTGCGGTGTTTGATTGGTCCTAATGGCGCGGGTAAAACAACTTTAATGGATGTCATTACAGGTAAAACCCGACCTGATTCAGGGGCGGTGTTTTTTGGTCAGCGTATTGATTTACTGGAGTTAGATGAGCCTGCAATTGCCCAAGCAGGGATTTGTCGTAAGTTTCAAAAACCCAGTGTTTTTGAGGCGTTAACCGTTTTTGAAAATTTGGAATTAGCGTTACACACCAATAAAAATCCTTGGCATACTTTATTTTTTCGCTTAACACCACGGCAGCGTGAACGTATTGATGAGGTGTTAATCACTATTGGTTTACGTAACCATAGCCAGCATTTCGCGGGCATTTTATCGCATGGTCAGAAGCAATGGCTGGAAATAGGCATGTTATTAATGCAAGAACCTAAGGTGATGTTGGTTGATGAGCCGATAGCCGGCATGACTCAACACGAAATAGAACGCACTGCTGAGTTATTGCTGTCTTTGCAAGGTCAGCACACTATTGTGGTGGTTGAGCATGATATGGCATTTATTCGCACTATTGCGGATAAGGTAACGGTTTTGCATGAAGGCGCGGTGCTAACTGAAGGGACGATGGATGAAATTCATAATGATTCGCGGGTAATTCAGGTGTATTTGGGGGCGGCATGTTAAAGGTGCAGGGAGTAGAGCATTATTACGGTGCCAGTCATACGCTTTGGGATATTAATATTGAGATACCAAAAGGTGGCTGTGTGTGTTTAATGGGACGTAATGGCGTAGGAAAAACAACTTTACTTAAAACCATTATGGGCATTCTTCCTGCCAAAAGTGGTGAAATTTATTTTAATGGCACTTTATTAAGCAATCATAAAGCGGAGCAACGCGCGGCCTTGGGGATTGGTTATGTGCCGCAAGGGCGTGAAATTTTTCCCTTGTTAACGGTTGAAGAAAATTTAAAAATAGGACTGCGTGTGGCGCGTAAACAGGGTATTACCGCAGTCCCTGAATTTATTTATGAGTTATTTCCAGTGCTAAAAGAGATGCTAAAACGTCGAGGTGGTGATTTATCTGGGGGACAACAGCAGCAATTGGCCATAGCTCGCGCCTTAGTGATAAACCCTAGTTTATTGATTTTAGATGAACCCACCGAGGGCATTCAGCCTAATATTGTTAGTGAAATTGGCGAGGTAATTATTCGGCTTAATCGTTCACGCGGTACGCCGTTGCAATTACCTAAAACTAATGCTTATGCTATGGGTGAAATTCATCAAGCAATCAATCAGTTGACGCATGATTTTGGCATAACCGTGTTATTAGTCGAACAAAAACTGCCCTTTGCACAAAAGTTGGCGGATTATTTTTGTCTCATGGAACGTGGACGAATTGTTGCCACAGGTGCGATGGAAAGTTTAGATGAGACTATGATTAACCAGTATTTAACGGTGTGAGCGTGTCGAATGGGGTGGACGGTTAAGCTGCTCATGGTTCGACACGCTCACCACGAACGGCTTAATCTTATGCTCACCACGAACGGCTTAATCTTATGCTCACCACAAACGGCTTAATCTTATGTTGTCCCGTGTTCAGTGGAGAGCTCTTTTATTACTATCCTGCACCCCTTTGATGGGTGTTAATTTTATCGAGAATGTTTATGAAAACGTATCTTAGCTTGGCGTTTGGCGTAGCACTTACCTTACTTATTTCGCCTGCATTGGCTCATACGGGCGTTAATACTGTTAATGATTTTTATGAAGGTATTCTGCATCCTTTACTGGGTATTGATCATTTATTAGTCATGTTTGCAGTGGGCTTGTGGGCGGGATTGCAACATAATAAAGCCGCGTGGTTAGTTCCTGTGGGGTTTTTAAGTGCTATGAGTATCGGTGCGTTTATCAGTCAATGGCTGCTTGCGCCGGTGTTAGCCGAGGCGGTGGTGATGCTTTCTGTGCTGGTGTTAGGTGTGGTTATTTGGCGCCAAGTCGGCTGTTTTTTACCTGTCGCCATGGTGTTAGTGACGGTGTTTGCTTTGGCTCATGGTTATGTTCATGCCTTAGAAATTAATGCTACTGCGTCTGCATTAGAGTATTCCTTGGGCTTTTTACTGACTACCGCTGTTTTGCAGGCATTAGGCATGTTGCTTGGACAGACTCTTGTTAATGCTCAAAGAGAGTATTTGGCAAGGGGCTTTGGGGCTGTATGTACGGTGGTAGGACTAGGTTTGTTAACGGGCTTATGAGTGCGCCTGAACAGGCACTTGGGCGTGGCTGGCAAGCCAATTTAAGCTTAGGGTTTAGCTATGCGCATGGTAAAACCGTGTTATCAGAACGGCAGCACCAAGGCCCACTTACGGTACAGCGGCCTTTTTATCCTGAAGGTGATATTTGCCATGTGTATGTCTTGCATCCACCAGGTGGTGTTGTTGCGGGTGATTGTCTTACGGTAAAGGTACACGCTAACGCCCACAGCAAGGCCTTAATTACCACGCCAGCGGCAGCAAAATTTTATCGTAGTGAGGGTTTGTGGGCTTATCAAACCAGTATCTTGACCATTGCCGCAACGGCGAGTGTAGAGTGGTTGCCGCAAGAAACGATTATCTATGAAGGCGCTCAAGTAAAGGCAGATACAACGGTATATTTAGCAAAGGACGCGCATTTTATTGGCTGGGAAATAGTGGTTTTTGGACGCCCTGCTGCACAGGAGGGCTTCGCTGCTGGTCAGGTTATTATGTTGTGGCAATTTTTTCATGAGCAGCAATTATGCTATCGCGACCGTTTAGTCATTGATGCCCAAACGCTGTTAGCTAATTGGGGCTTACAAGGTCGCTGTGTGTGTGGAACTTTATTTGCTTATCCTGCAAGTAAGGCAAGTTTAGGTGTTGTGCAAGCCCTTATCGAAGACCATCCACATTGTGGCGTAAGTATGGTCGGTGAGTTATTAATTTGTCGAGCCCTCGCGTACCATGCCGATCAATTGCGTGAATTTTTTCAGCAGATATGGCAGGCATTACGCCCAGAATTTATCCAACGAACAGGCTGTCCGCCCAGAATTTGGTCAACCTAAGCGTTTTTTTTCACCAATTTAAGATATTCTCATGCACTTAACTACTCAGGAAAAAGATAAATTACTGCTTTTTACCGCCGCGTTGTTGGCTGAACGTCGTAAAGCACGCGGGGTAAAGCTTAATTATCCCGAAACAGTTGCCTATCTTTCTGCGGCAATTATGGAGGGTGCTCGTGATGGACGCACTGTTGCTGATTTAATGGCGTATGGACGCACTTTATTAACGCGAGACGATGTTATGGAAGGTATCAGTGAAATGTTGCCCGATGTGCAAGTGGAAGCGACGTTTCCAGATGGCACTAAATTAGTGACTGTCCATAATCCCATTCTTTAAGAGGTGCCTAATGATTCCTGGAGAAATTATTCCCCAAGACGGTGAGCTTGAGTTAAATGCACAGGCAGTCCGTCTGCATATATTGGTCGCTAATAGTGGTGATCGCCCCATTCAAGTAGGCTCACATTATCATTTTTACGAAACCAATCCTGCTTTGCATTTTGATCGCGAGGCAACGCGCGGGTATCGCTTAGATATTCCTGCGGGCACCGCCGTTCGTTTTGAACCTGGGCAGCAACGACACGTTCAGTTAGTTGCTTATGGAGGCAAGCGTCGTGTGTTTGGTTTTAGGCAAGCGATCATGGGCGATTTATAAAGAAAATTAACAAGGCTTATTAATGAGGGAAAGCTTATGAGTAAAATTAGCCGTCAAGCGTATGCTGATATGTTTGGTCCCACCACGGGCGATAAAGTGCGCTTGGGTGACAGTGACTTATTTTTACAAGTTGAAGATGATCGAACCGTGTACGGCGAAGAGGTGAAATTTGGCGGCGGTAAAGTTATTCGTGATGGTATGGGGCAAAGTCAAGCAACCTCAGCAACAGCCATGGATTTGGTGATTACCAATGCGTTAATCATTGATTATTGGGGCATTATTAAAGCCGATATCGGGGTAAAAAATGGTCGTATTGCGGGCATAGGTAAAGCGGGTAATCCTGATATTCAAACGGGCGTTACGCTAATTATCGGTCCAGGCACAGAAATCATTGCTGGCGAGGGTAATATTATTACGGCAGGCGGTATTGATGCCCATATTCATTTTATCTGTCCACAGCAAATGGATACGGCGTTACATTCTGGCATAACCACCATGATTGGCGGTGGTACAGGCCCTGCCACAGGAACCAATGCAACAACCTGCACACCAGGGCCGTGGTATTTACAGCAGATGTTGCTAGCATTAGATGGCGTGCCAATGAACTTTGGCTTGCTAGGCAAGGGCAATGCTAGTTTACCCGACGCCTTAGTCGAACAAATTAACGCGGGTGCGATGGGGTTAAAATTGCATGAAGATTGGGGCACAACGCCTGCGGCTATCGATTGCTGTTTAAGCGTTGCCGAGCAATATGATGTGCAAGTGGCAATTCATACGGATACCTTAAATGAATCAGGTTTTGTTGAAGATACCATTGCCGCTTTTCAAGGACGCACCATTCATACTTATCATACTGAAGGTGCGGGGGGTGGTCATGCCCCTGATATTATCAAAGCCTGTGGTTTGCCTAATGTGTTGCCTTCGTCCACCAATCCTACCCGCCCTTATACTATCAACACCATTGATGAGCATTTAGATATGCTGATGGTATGTCATCATCTTGATCCCAGTATTCCAGAAGATGTTGCCTTTGCTGAATCGCGGATTCGTAGAGAAACCATTGCTGCTGAAGATATTTTGCACGACTTAGGCGCATTTTCGATGATTTCCTCAGATTCACAAGCTATGGGACGGGTGGGTGAGGTGATTATTCGTACCTGGCAAACAGCTCATAAAATGAAGCTACAACGTGGTCATCTAGCACCAGAAACGCCTTGCGGCATTGAGAGCGAAACCACTAATGATAATTTTAGGATTAAACGCTATATTGCCAAATACACGATTAATCCAGCAATCAGTCATGGCATTGCGCATGAAGTAGGCTCGATTGAAGTAGGCAAGCTGGCGGATTTAGTTTTATGGAAACCTGCCTTTTTTGGTGTAAAACCCCATTTAATTATTAAAGGCGGAATGCTGGCTGCGGCCGCGATGGGCGATCCTAATGCCTCTATTCCTACCCCACAACCTGTACATTATCGACCCATGTTTGGGGCATTTGGTGTAACAGCGGCCGCTACTTCAATGATATTTTTACCACACGCCGCAATTGCAGGCGGCATACCAGCACATTTAGGCTTACGAAAACGTATTGGCGTGGTACGCAACACCCGTACTATTGGCAAAAAAGATTTACTTCATAATGCTTATCAACCGGTCATTGAAGTCGATCCACAAACCTATGCCGTAAGAGCAGATGGCTGCTTATTACAATGTGAACCTATGGCAAGCTTGCCCTTTACGCAACGGTATTTTTTATTTTAAAGGAAAGGCACAGCATTTATGTTAAAACTCACTGAAATTGCACCCGTAGAGACCCCCACTGAAGATAGCTTAATTTTAGCCTTTGAGACGCGACAAAAAAGTCGCTTTTCTGCGTGTACAGAACATGGCGTGAAGGTTGGTTTATTTTTACCACGGGGCGCAATCTTGCGCGCTAACACCGTATTAACAGGCCCTGATCAAGTAAACATACGCGTTCATGCCGCCCCAGAACAGTTATCAGTAGGGCGTACCGATGATCCATTAGTGTTTGCACGAAGTTGTTATCATCTAGGTAACCGGCATATTGCATTGCAAATATTGCCCAATGAAGTCCGCTATCTTAGCGATCATGTTTTAGATGCTATGTTGACAAGTCTTGGCTTAACGGTAACGCATAACTGTTTACCGTTTGAGCCCGAAGCGGGTGCGTACCACAGTCATGGGCACTGATCTTACCCTATTGCGTTTATTACAATTGGTCAGTCCTGGCTTACCCATTGGTGCGTACAGTTATTCGCAAGGTTTAGAACGGGCGATTGCCGATGGCTGGATTAGCACGGCCGCACATGCACACGAGTGGCTACACGGACTCATGCAACACACCATGAGTTCTGTTGATCTTCCGCTACTGTTGCGTTTATATGAGGCTTGGCAACAGCGGGATGAGGATAAAATTTTGTATTGGAGTCATTTTTTACTTGCGTGCCGAGAAACCTCAGAATTACGCGCCGAAGATCATCAAACAGGACAAGCCTTAGCAAAATTACTTACGCGCTTAGCGATACCTGAAGCCGTAGCCTGGCAACAACATCCCGCCAGCACCTTAGCAACCTTATTCAGTTTAGCAGCGGTGCAGTGGAACATCAGTGCTAAAGACAGTGCGCTGGGTTATCTCTGGAGCTGGTTAGAAAATCAAGTGTTATGCGCGGTTAAATTAATTCCATTGGGGCAGGTTGCGGGACAACAATTGCTGCATTCATTAGCAAGCCATATTCCACAAGTTGTACACCATGCCCAAAAAATAACTGATGATGAACTAGGAGGAAGCGCATTTAGTTTAGCGTTAGCCAGCAGTCGTCATGAAATGCAATATTCACGATTATTTAGATCGTGAATCAACCTTACTTAGGAAATTAAATGAATCACTCGTCTATTTTAAGAGTAGGTATCGGTGGCCCAGTAGGTTCAGGGAAAACCGCCTTAGTTGATGCTTTATGTAAAGCCATGCGCGACCGTTTTGAAATTGCTGTAGTAACCAATGATATTTACACGCGCGAAGATCAACAATTTTTAATCCGCAGTGAAGCCTTAGCAGAAGAGCGTATTATTGGCGTAGAAACAGGCGGCTGTCCGCATACGGCAATTCGTGAAGATGCCTCAATGAATCTTGCTGCCATTGATGATTTAACCGCACGCTGGCCAACTCTTGATTTTATTATGGTAGAAAGTGGTGGCGATAATTTAAGCGCAACCTTTAGCCCAGAATTAGCAGATTTAACTATTTATGTGATTGACGTTTCTGCTGGCGATAAAATCCCCCGAAAAGGTGGGCCAGGCATTACGCGTTCAGATTTGCTGGTGATTAACAAAATTGATTTAGCCCCTTATGTTGGTGCGTCCTTAGCGGTGATGGAAAACGATGCCAAAAAAATGCGTGGCACTAAGCCGTTTATCATGAGTAATTTAAAAACAGGTCAAGGGGTGGAGTATATAGTTGATTTTATAATTGAAAAAGGAATGCTGGCATAGTACAAGGTGTGTATTCGCCGGTATTAGCAAGAGTTTCTACCGCCACGCAGTGCATTCCTGCTCAGAGTTAAAAAATGCGAAGCGTAGTGGCTTCGCATTGTGTTTTGAGTTGGCGCGATACATTGCGTTTTTACAGCTTACTGATTATTGCCTGCGTTTCATTGAACGCAATAGCCTTAGATAAGGCTAGGGTATACATCAAAAAGGGATGTCGTCGTCAAAATCTTCAAAACTTTGTGGCGGAGGAGGCGGTGCCATTGTTTGATGTGGTTCATGCATTGCCGTGTGTGCAGAAGCTTTGCCGGGCGCTGATGATGTTTCTGATGTAGGATAATCATGACTAAATTCTCCCGTTCCACCGCTACGCGTACCTAGCATGCTCATTTCATTGGCGACAATTTCTGTTGTGTAACGATCTTGCCCGTCTTGAGTTTGCCATTTACGGGTTTGTAGTCGTCCTTCCACATAGATTTGTCGACCTTTTTTTAGATATTCACCCACTATTTCTGCGAGTGGACTAAAAAATACTACACGATGCCATTCTGTTGCATCTTTACGCTCACCAGATTTTTTATCTTTCCAGCGACGGGTTGTTGCCAGACTGATGGTTGCGACAGCACCACCGGCGGGCATGTAACGGATTTCTGGATCAGCACCTAAATTGCCAATCAGGGTTACTTTATTAAGCATTAAATTCTCCTTGAGGGTTGCGTGGGGTGGGTAGCTTAAACGGATTTTAGTGTGGACGGCTTATTTTAGTCATTATTACTTTAGAATTTCACGGTATTTTTACTGTCAATCCTAGTTGATATGCGCTTTATTAATGAACGACGCATCAGTCACTCATGTGACGCCACCATTCTATAATTTAAAAAATCTATAATTTAAAAAATAATTTCAGTACGGCACACGCGTGTAAAACAACGTTATTGCCTAATGTCAGTGAGTAAGAAACATTTTTTCTGTAGCATGGCATTATTTTAGTAAAGTAGTATAAGTAATATCCTGACATTCAGATAAAATGTCAGATTAATCAGCCCCTCTTGGGTTATCTTTAAATGTAATTGATTTTATTAAATAGTGATTCTTATGCACACAGTAAAACACCACTTAAAACAAACATTAGCATGTTCCCTCGTCATCGTTAGTACCGTTTTTTCTATTGATGGAAAGACTGATTTAAAATCCGAGCAAGAATTTTTAAAAGCCCGCGTTAAAAATATTGAACAACATAGTGAGCACGCCGAACATCAGCAAGTTATCGATAAAAGCACAGATTTTCATGGTGTTTTTTATGGCTACTTACCTTGTCAAGATTGTAATGGCGTTAAAATAACCTTGTCGTTAAAGCAAAAAAATCTTTATTTGTTGGTGACACAATCAGCCAAAGAGTCGTCAAGAGAATTTTATGAAAAAGGTAAATATCAATGGGATGATGCCACGCAAACTGTGCTACTCACACCGCGTGACAAAGGTACACCGCACTATTATCGTATTGAAAATGATGAAACCTTGGTTAAACTTAGCGACGATGGCAAGCCTTTGCCGGTTAATCAAAAAGATCGCTATACCTTACGTAGAAGCGATACAGTTCAAAACCGTGAAGTTCATATTCACTAATTTGCTGCCGTTAGGCAACGTAACTTCCTCATAATCAATAAGACGTATGGATATTTTATTAGCATTAAAAGCACTTGTTTTAGGCGTTGTTGAAGGCTTAACCGAATTTTTACCTGTGTCGAGCACTGGGCATTTAATTTTGGTGGGCGATTTACTTAATTTTAACGATGATAAAGGCAAGATTTTTGAAATTGTGATCCAAATGGGAGCAATTTTTGCTGTGTGCTGGGAATATCGTAAGAAAATTATGACGGTATTATTAGGCTTGCCTACGCAAAAATCGGCACAAAAGTTCGTGCTTAATCTGATTATTGCTTTTATTCCTTTAGCTGTCTTAGGGTTATTGTTGGGTGATTATATTACGCATTTTTTGTTTAAGCCGGTGCCTGTGGCCTTAGCTTTTATCATGGGTGCGTTTATTATTATTTGGGCTGAACGCAGAGAGCATGTGATTCGTATTCATGATGTTGATGATTTACACGCTTTAGATGCCTTAAAGTTGGGGCTAGCTCAGGCGTGTGCGTTAATTCCAGGCACTTCGCGTTCGGGTGCAACCATTATTGGTGGCTTATTATTGGGTTTATCACGCAAAGCAGCGACGGAATTTTCATTTTTTTTAGCGATACCAACCTTAATTATCGCGAGTCTTTACAAAATGATTAAGCATCGTGATTTATTCGATTTAGCGACCGATGCACCTTATTTTAGTATAGGTTTAGTTGCTGCGTTTATCAGTGCGTTATTTGCCACTAAAAGTTTATTGCGCTACATAAGCAATCATAATTTTATTATTTTTGCCTGGTATCGCATTGCGTTTGGCATTATTGTGTTAATTACCGCTTACAGCGGTGTAGTGCAATGGACGGTTGAGTAATTTCATGCTTGGGGCGGTTAAGCGTATTGATGAGGCTATTCAAATTCATCAATCCTCGCATATTTATATTGCGTATAGCGGGGGGCTGGATTCTCATGTGTTGCTGCATGCCTGTGCGACACGGCTTGAGTGTAAAGAAAAAATTACCGCAGTTTATGTAAATCATGGTTTGCAGGCCGTAGCTTCCGAGTGGGCGGTGCATTGTCAAGAGATTGCTTATGCTTTAGGTGTCGATTTTAAGACGGTAGTGGTTGATGCGCAGCCTAGCTTAGGTGAAAGTCCTGAAGAAGCAGCAAGAAATGCACGTTACACTGCTTTAAAAGCGTTACTAAAAAAGAATGATTTACTGCTGTTAGCGCAGCACCGTGAAGATCAAATGGAAACGGTACTGTTGCAATTATTTCGTGGCAGTGGTTTACGAGGCATGGCAGCCATGCCAGTAACTAAAGTATTTGGTCAAGGTTATTGTTTAAGGCCCATGCTTGATACCTCAAAAGCTGTGTTGACAGCGTATGCTCAACAGCATGCGTTGCGCTGGGTTGAAGATCCTACTAATCAGCAAACGCATTATGATCGTAATTATTTGCGTTTAATTATCCTGCCTTTATTAAAGCAACGTTGGCTGGGTTTAGATAAAACTATTGCCAGAACCGCGCTGCATTGCGCGCACGCTGACGCCGTGACGCTAGAGTTAGCAACAATTGTGTTAGGCACGCTGTGCAATAAAAAAGACAATACCTTAGATTGTGGGCAATTAAATTTGTATTCAGCAGAAGTCAAACATGCCCTGTTGCGAGCGTGGTTGCAGACACTGGATATAAGAATGCCAGCGTTGAAGGTGCTTCAAAAAATTGATAGTGACGTAGTGAATGCTAGAGAAGACAGTATGCCGCAGGTAATAGTAAATAATGCCTATTGTATTCGTCGGTATCAGCAAAAATTATATTGTGTCGCCAGCAATCCGCCTTCGTTTGAAGATAGAGTGATGAATTGGTCAAATCAGCACAGCGAATTGCGGGTAGGGGCTAGTCATACTTTATGTTGCCAGCGTTCTTCCTCAGGCATTTTGTTAACAACTTGGCAACAAGCAAGCATTGAAGTGCGGTTTAGATCAGGAGGAGAAAAAATTTGCTTACCTAATCGACGTGGTTTTCATAGTTTAAAAAAACTCTTCCAAGAAGCCCACATCCCACCTTGGGAGCGCCTGCTTATTCCCCTTATTTATGTTAATCAGCGTTTAGCCGCAGTGGGCGACCGTTGGATTAGCGCAGAGTTTTATCACGAAAAAGAGCAGGGCTGTGTGTGTTTCAGTTGGTTAAGCACAACCTAAGTATACGGGTAGGCTTCATTCGATAAGGCTTGTCATGGTCATAATGAGCATAACAGACCTTATGAATGTCACCGTACAAAGTGTTAATAAATTTAGTAAGTAATTGAAGATGCTGTAGTTAATGATTTGTAGTTAAGGTAGCAATCTCCTCGCCTACCTCTAAAGAATCCCACAAAATCACTGACTCACCAATGCCGCCTTTTTCTTTGTGTGTTTTAATACTAATACAGCCGTGTTTTTTTGAATAAATAACTAGCGATATTTGTAAAACATAGTCTAAATCAGTGAAATTATCATACTCTTCAATTTTAATAGCCTCCATTGGCAGAATATGGGTATAGAAATAACCTTTATACGTCGCGATAGCGACTATTTCATCATCACAGAGTTTGAAGCCACTTGTATTGACTAATACTTTCTCCAGTATTTCAGTTGTATTGTTTACAAAATAGCGCTCACCACCGTCACACGCTATCCAATAGAGTGGGATGCGATTATCAGCGATGCGTTGCGGCGCCCATTGATTGCGTAAATGTACAGGCACCCATTGAAATTTTTTTTGAATTCTTTTTTGTTCTATCATTAGCGTAATCTCACAGAGTGGTAATGAACGGCTTGTTATTTTTCTGCGTAAGAATACTTATTTTCTAATAGTGACTAATCTCATTATTTCACGTAGTTTTTCAGGTGAAAAACCATACAATTCTTTAATGGCTAAGATTAATGCTAGCCATAAAGTCGTTCCTTCTGAATTTCTTTCAAAATTAAAAATGTCATTTAATAGCATGAACATTTTTCTGGTGTCGTTGCTACGATGAAAATGATTAAAATGTTGCATGGCTTTTAAAGCCGTTAATAACGCAACTATTCGCGCATCTTTATGAGGGATTAAGGCGGCATCTGCGTCGTAAACAGCATTAAAAAAATAATCTAAGCGTTCTTGGGTTAGATAAGGCAAATCAGATTTGTGCATAAAAACTCCATATTAAGTAAATAACAACATGAGTGTGTTGAAGTAATGGAGATAGTGTGCATGATGGCTGCGACAAACAATGACATTTAAAAAAGTTTTTTTGCAAAAGCGTAGATCTTTCTACTAAGCAAAAAACGCTTTATCGAGGATGTGGGTGAGTTATAAAGGTCTTTATAACATCAAGCTTATAAGACGCATACGTATAGGGTGCACTATGGCTAGTGCCTATTGCACCCTATATCGCCACGTTTAGATTACGCTTTACATGTTATAAAAGACTCATATTTTGTTTAAAAATCAATTTATTGAGTTTTAAATTTGGTTATGAGAGTTGATAATCACTCATCGTATTAAAATTTAAATATCGATAAGTATCTGCTGCGCTGTCGGTGCTTTGTTGGCTGTAGTGCATATATTCGGCAACGGTTGGAATTTTACCTAACACGGAACATACTGCTGCTAATTCTGCTGAGGCTAAATACACATTCGCACCATTACCTAAACGATTGGGAAAGTTTCGGGTTGATGTTGATACCACTGTTGCATTATCTGCAACACGTGCCTGATTACCCATGCACAACGAGCAGCCTGGCATTTCGGTGCGTGCTCCGGCGCGTTTGAATGTTTCATACGCACCTTCTTTGGTCAACTCTGTTTCGTCCATTTTCGTCGGGGGGGCAATCCATAAACGTGTCGGTAACTCACCATTGTGTTGCTTTAATAATTTCTCAGTGGCACGAAAATGTCCAATGTTGGTCATGCAGGAACCTAAAAATACTTCATCAATGCTTGTTCCAGCCACTTCTGATAAAGGTTTAATATCATCTGGATCATTAGGGCAGGCAAGTAACGGTTCTTTGATTTCATTTAAATCAATATCAATGATTTCATAATAGTCGGCGTCTGCATCGGGCGTTAATAATTCTGGGTTGACTAACCACGCTTGCATGGCTTCAATACGGCGATTGAGGGTGGCGGCATCGCCATAGCCTTGGTTAAGCATCCAGTACAATAAACTAATATTGGATTGTAAATATTCTTTAACAGGTTCTGGGTTGAGTCTAATTGTGCAACCACCAGCGGAGCGTTCGGCAGAGGCATCTGATAATTCAAAGGCTTGTTCAATTTTTAAATCGGGCAAGCCTTCGATTTCTAAAATGCGTCCTGAAAAGACATTTTTCTTGGCGGTTTTAGCGATGGTTAATAAACCTTTTTTGATGGCAACATAAGGGATGGCATTGACTAAGTCACGCAGCGTTATGCCTGGCTGCATGTGTCCACTGAAACGTACCAATACTGACTCAGGCATGTCTAAGGGCATGACGCCAGTTGCCGCAGCAAAGGCGACTAATCCTGAGCCAGCTGGAAATGAAATACCCAACGGAAAGCGCGTGTGTGAATCACCGCCAGTGCCTACGGTGTCAGGTAATAACATGCGATTTAACCAAGAATGAATAATGCCATCGCCAGGACGTAAGGACACCCCTCCTCGATTCATGATGAAGTCAGGCAAGCTATGTTGCATGGCAATATCGACTGGTTTTGGGTAGGCCGCAGTATGACAAAAAGATTGTAAAACTAACTCTGCTGAAAAGCCCAAACAGGCTAAATCTTTTAATTCATCGCGTGTCATCGGCCCCGTGGTGTCTTGTGAGCCGACGGTTGTCATGTGTGGTTCACAGTAGGTGTGTGGACGTACCCCCTCAACACCACAGGCTCGCCCCACCATTTTTTGCGCTAAGGTAAAGCCTTTACTTGGGGCTTCAGAAGTTTGACTAGAGGGGCGATTAAATACCGTAGAAATAGTTAAGCCCATTGCTTTTCTGGCTCGATCGGTTAAGCCGCGACCAATAATTAAAGGGATACGCCCACCCGCACGCACTTCATCAAGAATCACGTCGGTTTTTAAAGAAAATTGGCAAACGATTTCTTCGCTGTCGTGGCGTTTAATAACACCTTGGTATGGAAAAATATCAATTACATCGCCCATAAGTAAGCGCGTAACATCACATTCAAGGGGTAAGGCACCGGAATCTTCCATAGTGTTAAAGAAAATTGGTGCGATTTTTCCACCAATGCATACGCCGCCATCACGTTTATTGGGGATAAAAGGAATTGTGTTGCCTATGTACCATTGCACAGAATTGGTGGCCGATTTTCGTGATGAGCCTGTACCCACCACATCGCCCACATACGCCACGGGGAAACCTTTTTGTTTTAATTCAGAAATTTGCTGTTCTGCATTGCTAATGCCATCGCGTGGAATACTTAACATTGCTTTAGCATGTAAAGGAATATCAGGGCGTGACCACGCGTCAGGTGCTGGCGATAAGTCATCGGTATTGGTTTCACCAGTGACTTTAAAAACGGTCACGGTTAATTTTTCAGGGACGCTGGGTTTATTGATAAACCATTCGGCATCTGCCCACGCCTGCATAATTTGTTGGGCATAGTCATTGCCAGCCTTGGCTTTGGCATGAACATCATGAAAAGCATCAAATACTAATAAGGTATGGGCTAAGGCTTTTGCGGCTAAGGGTGCTAACTCGGTGCTGTCTAATAAATCAATTAAAGGTGCGACGTTATAGCCACCTAACATCGTGCCTAATAAAACGGTGGCATCTTCCGCAGATAAAATAGGAGAGCACGCTTCATTTTTGGCAATCGCTGCTAAAAAACCTGCCTTTACATACGCAGCTTCATCAACGCCTGCGGGTATTCTATTCGCCAGTAAATCTAATAAAAAGAGGCTGTCTTCGCCTTCAGGTGGATGCGTAATGAGCTCACATAATGCAGCGGTTTGTTCAGCATCCAAAGGTTTGGGCACAATGCCTAGGGCAGCACGTTCAGTGACATGGTTACGATACGTCTTTAGCATGGAAATACTCCTTTAACAGGTAATAACAAAATGAGTGGTGAGATAAAGTCAAACAACGCAACATTCATGAAAATAGTGAATGCGTATCTTAAAGTCATGGTACTAAACAAACACGGGCTAATCAGTATTTTTTTTATGAAATTTAAATTTCGGCATATTGAAGGGTTAGATGGGGGGATTAACCGTCACACGGTCAGCCTTAATAACAATTCACTGGCTTATTACGACGTAACTTTGACAATGGTTAGCAGTTATAATGCGGGTTAATTTTTTCATTATGCGGTGTGTAGACATGCATCGCTTTTTTAATAACACCTTCTTTATGTATTCTCAAAGTGTAAAAAAATTGATTGTTACACGTCCTATTTCTAACCATGCTTCGTCGTTATTTGAGCGCTCGCCTTTACTGCAACGAATTTTTGCTGCGCGTGGTGTTTATGCAGAAGAGGAGCTTGATCGTCGTTTGCTTAAATTACCTTCGCCGTGGTTATTATCAGGGATGACCACAATGGTTGAGGTATTAACACAGGCACTTGTATTGCAACAAAGAATAACCATTGTGGCTGATTTTGATGCTGATGGCGCAACCAGTTGCGCAGTGGCAATTAAAGGTTTACGTGCTTTAGGAGCGCATTATGTTGATTTTGTTGTGCCTAATCGTTTTGAATATGGTTATGGCTTAACTCCAGAAATTGTTGACTTAGTTAAATTACAAAATCCAGACATTATTATTACGGTGGATAATGGCATTTCTAGTATTGAGGGGGTTGCGTCGGCCAATGCACTGGGCATTAAGGTCTTAATTACGGATCATCATTTACCTGGTGAAGAGCTTCCTGCCGCAGCAGCGATCGTTAATCCTAATTTACATGATGACCTTTTTCCTAGTAAATCGTTAGCAGGTGTGGGGGTTATTTTTTATGTGCTGATGGCGTTACGAAGTCGCCTACGCGAAAAAAACTGGTTTACTGAGCAACAGCTTGCTGAACCAAATTTAGCGCAGTTACTTGATTTCGTAGCCTTAGGCACCGTAGCAGATGTGGTGGCATTGGATCAGACAAATCGAATTTTGGTTCATCAGGGCTTGCTACGAATTCGTACTATGCAGTGTCATTCGGGGTTATTGGCATTAATTACAGTGGCGGGGAAAAATCCTGCTACGTTGTCAACAACCGATTTAGGGTACACCATTGCGCCCCGTTTAAATGCCGCTGGGCGCATGGATACGATGGCTTTGGGTATTGAGTGCTTATTAACTGACGATAACGAGTTTGCTAAGCATTCGGCATTATTATTAGATCAGTTAAATACCGAGCGTCGTGAAGTTGAAGAACAGATGAAACAGGAAGCCATGGGCTTACTAACTGAGCTACAGCTAATGGATGCTCACTATGCTTCTGCTGGCGTGTGTTTGTACAATAAAGACTGGCATCAAGGTGTTATTGGCATTTTGGCGGCAAGGATGAAAGATAAATTACATCGTCCTGTCATTGCTTTTGCGCCGGTTACTCAAGGTGCTACAGACGGCGAAATAAAAGGCTCGGCGCGTTCTATTCCAGGTCTGCATATTCGTGATGTGTTAAATGATATTGCCACCGCTCACCCTAAAATTTTATCTAAATTTGGTGGTCATGCGATGGCGGCAGGCTTAACCATTATGCTGCATGATTATCCAGCATTTGTGTTGGCATTTAATGAGATTGTCACGCAACGCTTAAACAGTGTTGATTTAGAACAAAAAATACTCACTGATGGTGAATTAACAGAAGAGGAGTTGACACTTGAGGGGGCAGAAGTGTTGCAACAGGCAGCAACCTGGGGGCAAACGTTTCCAGAGCCTTTATTTCATGGGGTATTTGATGTTATCCAAGTGCGGATTGTCGGGCAACGGCATTTAAAATTTGTATTACGTCAACCAAATGGGCATGTCTTAATTGATGCGATTGCTTTTTTTGTCGATCATACTGAGCAATGGCTAGGGCTAAGACAAATTAAGGCGGTGTATAAATTAGACGCTAATGAATATCGTGGACAACGACAGTTACAGTTATTAGTCAGTTATATAGAAAAAATCATATAAAAAAAGGGCGAGTAGCTCGCCCTTTGTACAACGTATCGTTATCAATGTGGAGTTGTTAGTTTAGTGCTTTTTTTCTTCTTTTTTGGCTTTTTCTGCTGGTTTTTCAGCCGCTGCTTTTTCTTCGACTACCGCAGCTTTTTCTTCTACTGCTTTAGCATTTTCTGTCGTGGCTTCTTCAGGGATAGCTTCTTCAGGCATAGCTGGCGCAATTTCTGCCGGCATTTCTTGGGCTTTAGCAGGTTCATCTTTTAAAGGAACTAAGATTTCAACTTTTGCATCTTTGCGTAAGCTTTCAATCATTGTTTGCAATTTTTTACGTTGCAAAAAGGGGGTTAGTTGTTCTTTAACGGCTTCTAATGGCGGTGGTGTTTGAGCGCGTGAATCTTCTCTTAAAATAATGTGCCAACCAAATTGAGTTTGTACAGGTGCTGCAGTGTATTTACCTTTCTCTAATGCCATAACTGCTTTTGAAAAAGGCTCAACCATTTGACTGGCAACAAACCAACCTAAGTCACCACCATTTTGTGATTCTTTGCCATCTAATGAATTTTTATCCGCTAATTTAGCAAATTCAGCACCTTTGTCTAATTCAGCAAGCAATTTTTTAGCTTCAGCTTCAGTTTTTACTAAAATGTGTCGCGCTTTGTATTCAGTCGCTTTTTCACCCGCAACTTTGGTGTCATATTCTGCTTTGACTTCAGCATCAGTAACGGCATTGTTTTTCATGAATTCTTGGACATCAGCTTGGGTCAATATTGATTTTTTTGCATCATCAATATTTGCCAACACTTCTGGTGTTTTATCAAGATTCTTTTTTTCAGCATCTTGTACTAATAATTCACGTTGAATTAATTCTTCAATTAATTTTTCTTTTGGAATACTTTGACCTTGACCACGCATAGCAATTTCTTTTTCAAGATTTGCTAAGGTACTTTTAGGAATATATTTGCCATTTACTGAGGCAATCGCATCTGCTTTATCAACAACAGGAGCCGCTGTTGAGGTCGCTGCGGGTGCGGTTGTGTTAGGTAATTTTTGATCGCAACCTACGGCAATAAGACTTGTGCCTATAACCAGTAAGGGAATATATGCTTTTTTCATGTGTTTATTTCCTTTATTTTTCAGAGGGTGAGAGAGCATTAATGCCAAGGGCATGAATTTGTTGTTTCATCAAGTCACCAAGTGCTTGATAAATTAGTTGATGCCGTTGTACGGCAGATTTTCCTTCAAACGCGTCAGCAACAATAGTGACATGGTAATGCCCGCCACCTGCACGCGCACCAGCGTGACCAGCATGGGCAGCGCTACTATCAATAATTTCCAGAATTTCTGGTTTAAAGGCCAGCGTTAAGTTGTGTTTTATGAGTTCAGTAGTCATTGTGGAAATATTTGTTTAAAGGGTTTAACAGTGACGCGAGCAAAAACGCCCGCAAGGAAATAAGGATCAGTATTTGCCCAGTGCTCGGCGGCACTAAGCTCTGAAAACTCAGCAACAATTAAACTACCAGTAAAGCCGGCATCGCCAGGGTGAGCGGAATCAATGGCGGGGAAGGGACCGGCAAGCACTAATTTTCCTGCATCTTGCAAGTCTTGAAGTCGGGCTAAATGTGCGGGTCTTACTGACATACGTAAGGTCAAGCTATTCTCAACATCTTCACTTATGATAGCGTAAAGCATGTTATTTCTCCGATTGGGGGATATATTTATATAAAAAAAACATTTGAGCAACAATAAAAATAACCAGTAAACCAGGCACACCAAAGGTTTTAAACGTCACCCATTCATCTGTAGAAAAATTGTACATGACGTATAAATTGATAAAGCCTACGCTCATAAAGAAACTTGCCCACAGCAGATTTAAGCGCTTCCAAACATTGTCTGGCAAACTAATATTGGCCGACATGATGCGCTCTACAAAAGGTTTGTTACCAATAAATTGACTACCTAAAAAGGCCAGACCAAACAACCACTCAATGATGGAAAGCTTCCATTTGATAAATTGTTCATCTTGTAAATATAAAGTTGCACCACCCATGATAACGATTAAACCTAAGGTTATCCATTGCATGGTGTCCACTTTACGATAGCGAAACCATGTATAGGTGACTTGCAATAGCGTGGCAATCATCACCACCGCAGTTGCCACGTAAATATCGTAAAACTTATAGGCAATAAAAAATAGCAGGACGGGAATAAAATCTAAGGCTTGTTTCATGAGAAAAATACTAAAAATTAAGCGTAGACATCGACGCTTGAAAGGAGGGAATCAGAAGATTGAAAGGGTTGACTTAAAAAACGTTGATAAGCATTAAGGGCGTTACGGGTGTTTTTATCAGTAGGTTGATAGTGTTCATTTGGGTTGACGGAATTATCACGGACAGGCGCAGTAGCCGAAATTTTTTCTACTTTTTCTGGCTTGGCAGCGTTAGGGATTGCATTGCCATTGGTCTGAGTGACCTGAGTTGGCTCAGCAACTGAGGTCGAACGACTTTTAGTGGACGACTGATGTGTAAGTCTGGCTGGCGTTATTGTCAATGATGAACTGTGAATTCTCATAAAATTACCAATTAAATCCCAAAATTGATGAGTTAAGCATACTGATTAATGATAGACGGCATTATAACTTACGTGGCGTTACGATTAAACAATCAACCCGCAACCAAGTTAAATGCATTTTAACGTAATATTACACACTCACCATAATTAAACAAAAGAGATGTGTAAGCGGCAGCGAGTATTTATCAGGTTTAGGGTAAAAAAATTTTTAAAACAGTGTTTTAGTTTTTAATTTCAGTTAGTTATCGGTCTTACAGTTCACATCATTGTGCACAGTTAAGTGGTGTGCTGAACGTGTAACAAATACCTTAGCTAACAGCAGGGTTTTTGGGGGAGTCCTTGAAATTATATTTTTATGCCCCACCTTTTAAAAACAGATCTAAAAAACACCGATTTTACCAAGGGGAAAAGTATGCAAGATGCCACACACACTGAGATAGAAGCAGCAGTTTTTAGACGTTTGCTTGTTCATTTACAAAGTCATCCAGACATACAAAATATTGAGTTAATGAATCTTGCTGATTTTTGTCGGAATTGTTTAGCTAAATGGTATGTTGACGCGGCTCAGGAAAAGGACTTTTCGATAGATTATGACGCTGCCAGAGAAAAAATTTACGGAATGCCTTATGCGCAATGGAAAGAGACGTACCAACAAGAAGCCACGCAAGAACAATTAGCATTATTTACTGCGAAACAAGCTAATTGATAGCTATCTTCGTGAGATTACCAAAAGGTTAAATTTGTGAACCAAAATCTTCACCATCTTAATGAACGCTCCTTGCAGTTACTAAAAACCTTGGTTGAGCGCTATATCTCAGATGGTCAGCCAGTAGGATCGCGTGCCTTATCAAAAGATTCAGAATTAAAGCTTAGTCCCGCCACCATTCGTAATGTTATGGCTGATTTAGAAGATTTAGGGCTAGTGCATTCGCTGCATACCTCTTCTGGTCGGGTACCTACGATTACTGGCTATCGTTTATTTGTCGATACCCTCGTCACTGTTAAACCTTTAGATAATAAGATACTCGCACGCTTGCAAGAAGGTTTGTCATCCACAAACGATGCTAATGATATGCTTGGTGTGGCATCAAAATTACTCGCAGAGCTTACTCAAATGGCAGGGGTTGTCACCTTGCCGCGTCACGAAATCGTCTGTTTACGCCATATTGAGTTTTTGCCGTTATCCCATAATCGTGTACTGGTTATTTTTGTAACGAATGAACAGGAAGTTCATAACAAAATTATTCATACGGTAAAAGAGTTTTCAGTGACTGATTTACAACAAGCCGCAAATTATCTTAATACCCATTATTCAGGTCGCAGTTTGGAACATTTGCGCACGTCACTGATTAAAGAAATGCAGTTTGATCAACAACATCTCAATGAAGGTATGTTGGAGGTGATTAAAATGGCGCATGTAAGCTTTGATCAAGATAAAATTAAAGAAGATTACATTTTGGCGGGTGAAACTAATTTAATGGGGTTTTCAGAATTAGCCACGACAGAACGCTTAAAAACACTTTTTGAAGCATTTAATCAAAAACAAGGGATCATTCATTTATTAGACCAATGTATGAAAGCAGAAGGCGTGCAAATTTTCATTGGTGAAGAATCTGGTTATCAGGCATTTGATCATTGTAGCTTGGTGACTTCCGCGTATTCGGTAGACAATGAAGTAGTGGGGGTGTTGGGGGTAATCGGCCCAACCCGAATGGCGTATGAAAAAATTATTCCTTATGTGGATGTCACGGCAAAATTATTAGGTGCTGCCTTGAATCCAAAATCACCACCCCCATTTTAGGGGACTTAACCAACAGCCAAGGTATAGAGAAATGACGACTGAGCAGGAAAATATAACGAGCACTAATGAGGAAGAAGCAACAACTCAAGAGCCTCTGGAAAGTGAAGTAAGCGAAGATAATGTTTTCAGTGAACATCCTGAACACACTGAAATTATCGAACATGAATATACAGTAGACGAATTAAAACAAGAGCTTGCTATTGAAAAAGCAAAGGCTACGGAACATTGGGAAAAAGTGTTACGTATTCAAGCAGACATGGATAATTTGAAAAAAAGAACTAAAAAAGACTTAGAAGACGCGCACAAATTTGCTTTAACCAATTTTGCTAAAGAATTATTACCTGTATTAGATAGTTTAGTGCTGGGCTTACATGCAGCTAATGGCGACAGTGACGAAGTAAACAAATTTCGTCAAGGGAGTGAATTAACGATTAAACAATTTGAGTCTGCGTTAGCAAGATTCAATATTGAAACGATTGATCCTGTAGGTCAACCGTTTAATGCTGAGCATCATCAAGCGATGGCCATGCAGGAAGTAGAAGGGGCGGCACCCAATACAGTGGTCAATGTATTTCAAAAAGGCTATTTACTTAATGGTCGATTATTACGTCCTGCAATGGTTGTGGTGGCAAAAACCAGTATCGATACACAGGCTTAACTTTAAAAGCTTGAAATCAAAAAAAACGACCCTATTATCGGGTTAAGTATTTACATTTTATAATTGTCAAGTCTGGAGAATTCAATGGCTAAAATAATTGGTATAGATTTAGGAACAACAAACTCATGTGTTGCCGTATTGGAAAATGGCGTAGCTCGTGTTATTGAAAACAGTGAAGGAGCGCGTACCACTCCTTCAATTATTGCATTCACCAGTGATGATGAAGTGTTGGTTGGGCAGTCTGCAAAACGTCAAGCCGTGACCAATCCTACTAATACACTGTTTGCTATCAAACGGTTAATTGGTCGTCGCTTTAAAGATGATGCTGTGCAAAAAGATATTAAAATGGTGCCTTATCACATTGTTGAAGCTGAAAATGGCGACGCATGGGTTGAAGTACACAACAAAAAAATGGCCGCACCAGAAATTTCTGCTCGCGTCTTAATGAAATTAAAAAAAGATGCAGAAGCATATTTAGGGGAAACGGTTACGGAAGCTGTCATTACCGTGCCTGCTTATTTTAATGATTCACAGCGTCAAGCCACTAAAGATGCTGGGCGTATTGCTGGCTTAGAAGTAAAACGTATCATCAATGAGCCTACTGCCTCAGCACTTGCTTTCGGTATGGATAAACCAAAAGGCGATACTAAAATCGCAGTTTATGATTTAGGTGGTGGTACCTTTGATATTTCAATTATTGAAATAGCTGAAATAGACGGTGAGCATCAGTTTGAAGTGTTATCAACCAATGGTGATACCTTTTTAGGCGGTGAAGATTTTGATTCACGTATTATTGAGTTTCTTGCAAGTGAATTTAAAAAAGAAAGTAGTGTAGATCTTCATAAAGACCCTTTAGCGTTACAACGCTTAAAAGAAGCTGCTGAAAAAGCTAAAATCGAATTATCTTCAAGTCAACAAACAGATGTTAACTTACCTTACATCACCGCTGATGCTTCAGGCCCAAAACATTTAAACGTTAAATTAACACGTGCAAAATTAGAAGCCTTAGTTGAAGAGCTGATTAATCGCACTAAAGGCCCTTGTGAAATGGCATTGAAAGACGCAGGCTTATCAGCAAGCGAAATCAATGATGTTATTTTAGTGGGTGGGCAAACAAGAATGCCTAAAGTGCAAGAAATGGTTAAAAGCATTTTTGGCCAAGAACCGCGTAAAGATGTTAATCCTGATGAGGCCGTTGCCTTAGGCGCAGCGATTCAAGCAGGTGTATTAGGTGGTGAAGTAAAAGATGTGTTGTTATTAGATGTTATTCCATTGTCATTAGGTATTGAAACAATGGGCGGTGTGATGACTAAATTAATTGAAAAAAACACTACAATCCCAACTAATGCTTCACAAGTTTTTTCTACAGCTGATGATAATCAAACTGCGGTTACTGTGCATGTTTTACAAGGTGAGCGTGAAAAAGCGTCGGCTAATAAATCGTTAGGACGTTTTGATTTAGCAGATATTCCACCTGCACCACGTGGTATTCCACAAGTTGAAGTGGCGTTTGATATTGATGCAAACGGTATTTTAAATGTGTCTGCGAAAGATAAAGCCACAGGTAAAAAACAATCAATTATCATTAAAGCCTCAAGTGGTTTATCAGACGATGAAGTGCAACGTATGATTAAAGACGCTGAAGCACATGCTGATGAAGATCGTAAATTAACTGAATTAGTGCACGCAAGAAACCACGCTGAAGGCATGATTCATGCGACTGAAAAATCAGTAAAAGAATTTGCCGAGCAAATGGATTCAGATGAAAAAACAGCCATTGAAAATGCAATAAATGCATTAAAAGACGTTCTTAAAACTGAAGATAAAGACGCAATCGATGCTAAAACAAACGATTTGACTGAATTATCAGGTAAACTTGCAGAACGAATTTATGCACAAAAAGACCATGCAGAGGCTGATAATGCCGAGCATTCTTCTGCATCACAGGCTAGCGATGATGGCGTTGTTGATGCTGAATTTGAAGAAGTTAAAGAAGATAAATAACGTTTAATAGTTGAGTAAACGTTTTCTTACCCGTGTGGGAGCGGGATGAGTCGCTTCCACACTATTTATCATGTTAAAAAGATAATGTTAAAAATATAGTCCCTAGTTTTCAAATGGGTTAACACTTTATGCGCGCATGCCTTACTTATTATCAGTATATTGTTTGCATTTACCCCCCCTTTGAATCTTTTATAACTCAACTCACCTCCATATCTAACAAGAGTTAATAATAAGTCATGGCAGAAAAAGAAGATTTTTATAAGGTTCTCGGTATTGATCGCAATGCTAGCGATGATGAAATAAAAAAGAAATATCGCAGTTTAGCAATGAAATTTCACCCTGATAGAAATGCAGATAATCCTGAAGCAGCAGAGGTTAAATTTAAGCAAGTAAAAGAGGCTTATGAAATCTTATCTGATCCCAAAAAACGTTCTGCCTATGATCAGTTTGGACATGCCGGTATTGATCCATCCATGGGTGGACGACCAGGTGGTGCAGGTGGTGCGGACGGTTTTAGCGATATTTTTGGGGATGTATTTGGTGACATCTTTGGTGCTAGTCGCGCTCGTGGCGGTGTCCAACGTGGTTCAGATTTACGTTATAACTTAGAACTTACTCTTGAAGAGGCCGTAACGGGAACAGAAGCAAAAATTCGCGTCCCTGTATTAGTCGCGTGTGATGATTGTAATGGTTCTGGTGCTAAAAAAGGCACTACGGCAAGCAACTGCTCAATGTGTCATGGTCATGGTCAAGTACGCATGCAGCAGGGATTTTTCTCGGTGCAACAAACCTGTCCTACCTGCCGTGGCAGTGGTAAACAAATCAAAGACCCTTGCGCTAAATGTAATGGTCATGGGCGTGTTCAAGAAACGAAAACCTTATCAGCTAAAATTCCTGGCGGCGTCGATACTGGTGATCGCATTCGTTTAGCAGGTGAAGGGGAAGCGGGCGAACGTGGTGCGCCAGCCGGTGATTTATATGTCGAAATTAAAGTAAAGCCACACGCTATTTTTAGTCGTGATGGCGCAAATTTATTTTGTGAAATGCCGATTAGTTTTCCAACAGCCTGTTTAGGTGGCGAGCTGCAAGTGCCTACTTTAGACGGAAAAGTTGTGTTAAAAATTCCTGCTGAAACGCAAACAGGTAAACAATTTCGTTTACGTGGTAAAGGCGTAAAGCCAGTGCGTGGTGGTCCGATAGGTGATTTATTGTGTAAAGTTCAAATTGAAACGCCTGTTCAATTAACTAAAGAACAAAAAACCTTAGTTGAAAAATTAGGTGAATCACTGTCTGGTGGTGGCAAATTTCATAGCCCACAAGAACATTCATGGACGGATGGTGTGAAAAATTTTTTCGATAAATTAACAGGTTAATCATGACACGTATTGCAATCGCGGGTGTATCTGGACGAATGGGGCAGTGTTTACTTAACTCGACCTTAGCTGAAACTAATGCTCAGTTAACGGTAGCACTTTCTCGCGCCAACAGTTCAGCACTTGGTAAAGATGTGGGTGAATTACTGGGTAGAGACGCGATAGGTATCTCTGTGTTAAGTGATTTATCTGAGGTAATTAATGACTTCGATGTATTAATTGATTTCACTCGCCCTGAAACCTCAATGCAACTTTTGCAGCAATGTCAGCAGTTTGGCAAAAAAATCGTCATTGGTACTACAGGTTTTAGTGCGCAACAAAAGCACGAGATTGCAAGAATAGCTGAAGATTTACCCATTGTGTTTGCGCCTAATATGAGCGTGGGGGTTAATTTAGCACTAAAATTATTAGCGATTACCGCGCAAGTTATGGGTGATTATTCTGATATTGAAATTATCGAAGCGCATCATCGGCATAAAGTCGATGCCCCATCGGGTACGGCTTTACGCATGGGTGAAGTGATTGCTGAGACGTTAAACAGAGACCTGAAAACCCATGCCGTTTATGGACGCGAAGGGCATACTGGTGAGCGTGATAGAAAAACCATTGGGTTTTCAACTATTCGTGCTGGCGATATTATTGGCGAACATACCGTGATGTTTGCTGACGAAGGTGAGATTATTGAGATTTCACACAAAGCTACCAGTCGAATGACTTTTGCTAAAGGTGCGGTACGTGCTGCGCTCTGGTTACAAAACAAAGCCAATGGTTTGTATGATATGCAAGATGTATTAGCGTTAAAAAACGTGTAACACACTAAAATTATTAAAGTCTTTAGCCAACGCTTAGTTGGGTTGAGTTGCTATAAAAAAGGGGATGCACGTGTGCTACCCCTTTTTTTTATGTCAATTTAGCGTAGTGGTTACACCGTCTGGTGTAATACGGCTAACGGCGCTACCTTTGCTTATTGTTTATAGCACCCTCAACTGCTCAGCGCACTCGGTATGCATCAGCTTACCGCGCTGCGTTGCAACACAAAAAAAACCGCTTTTTAAGGCTTGATTTTTAGCATCATTATTCACATGAAATGAGGCAATGGCACCATACAATTTATACTCTTTGTAGATAGGAAATAGTTTTTTGAAGTTTTTCATCTTACGTTCAAGTTTATCTAAATCATTTTCATAAGCTTTATATTTGACTTCAACAATGCCGGCTGTTTCACCATTAGTCATGACTAAATCATATTCTTCCTGAATCTGTCCTCGATGTTTTTCTATTCCTTTGGTGATGTCATCAAAGTGAATAGAGCCTAAATGTGCATCATTAACTAAGCTGTTGAAAAATTCGGTAGTCCTGCAATCGTCATGATCTGAAAAAAGGCAGTAGGCTATGATAAGCCCATTTTGCCCCGATGAATTGTCCCCGCTGCCACTCCAATACTGTTGTCAAAAACGGCATCCGCCCTGTCGTGGCAGGTAAAGATAGCGGCCTTATCCACCACATCGAACGCTTCAACAACACCCTGCGCCACTGGGTGTCGCGTCTGGTCAGGCAATCGCTGGCATTTTCCAAAAAGCTGGATAACCATATCGGCGCCATCTGGCTTTTTGTCCAACACTATAATTCTTCAAGGCTTGACTTTTCATAAATCATGACAATTGCAGGACTACCAAAGTAGGAATCATTAAACTTATTAAAGAACAATGCGTCAGTGTTGGCTAAATGTGTAACGATACGAGTATTAGAGAATATGCTATATCATGAAGAAGCTATGCGTAATATCAACGACTATATAATTAATTTCTATAATAGCCAGAGCTTACCGTTGACATTAGGATCGGTCTCGCCTAATAACTATGAAACCAATATGGTTATGAAACAATCTAGCTCTGTGTCGTAAAAAAACTTGCCTACTTATTACAAGTATTGAGTGCCTAGTTTGCTATCTGATAAGCTCTATTCTTTGTGCTCTTTATGAATAAAGGGCGTTTTTGCCTGTGAACGAATAGTGTGACTTATGCCCTGTTTAGCCGTTTCATAGCGTTCGTGTAAATACGCGGTTGCATGGAAGATTAGTCAATTACGAATGGGTATATAATCACACGTTACTCTATACACTCAGTAAACTTAACTTTTTACACAGGATATTGTTTTATGTTAAATCTTATGGGGCGTCCCGTTATTATGGGCATTTTAAATGTAACCCCCGATAGTTTTTCAGATGGCGGACAGTTTATTAGCCCAGACTTTGCTTTAAATCAAGCCTTACGAATGCAAGCTGAAGGTGCCAATATTATCGATGTGGGCGGTGAATCAACCCGCCCGGGCTCAGAACCTGTGCCGATAGCGATTCAGTGTCAACGCGTGGTGCCCGTGATTAAAGCAATTCGACATGCAATCACCCTGCCAATCAGTATTGACACCACTTCAAGCGAAGTAGCAAAAGCAGCTTTAGCCGCAGGTGCAGACATCATCAACGATGTTTCGGGCGGAAAAAATGATCCTACACTGTTGCATTTAGCTGCTGAAACGCGTGCGCCCATTATCTTAATGCACAGCCGTCAAACACCAAAAACAATGCAATTGCAGCCCTATTATGAGAATGTTATCGACGATGTTATTGCCGAATTACAACACTGTATTCATAACGCCTTAGCCGCTGGCATAGAGAAATCGCATTTAATCCTTGATCCAGGCATTGGTTTTGCTAAACGTAAGCAAGATAATTTAGCCTTACTGGCGCATTTGTCTGCTTTGGTAAAGTTAGGTCATTTAGTGTTATTAGGTACCAGTCGTAAACGTTTTATGGGCAGTATTTGCGACGTAACTGAGCCCTCTGAATTAGTCACCGCCACCGCAGTAACGACTGCCTTAGGTGTAATGGCTGGCGTGCACTGGTTTCGTGTGCACGATGTTAAAGAAAATCGTCAAGCAGCAGATGTTGCATGGGCAATTAAACAGGCGGAAATAACATAATGACTAAGCATTAAACAGTCTCTGAACGTAGCCATTCGGCAACGGTTTTCGCGTAGTACGTTAAAATGGCGTCGGAACCAGCGCGTTTGAACGCAAGTAAAGACTCTAATACCACCGCTTTTTCATCTAACCAACCCTGTTGAGCCGCTGCTTTTAGCATGGCATATTCACCACTTACTTGATACGCAAAAGTGGGCACGGCAAATTTATCTTTCACCTGACGAATAATATCCAAATACGGCAGGCCTGGTTTAATCATGATGATATCTGCACCTTCTTCTAAATCTAAAGCAACTTCGCGCAATGCTTCATTAGCATTTGCAGGATCCATCTGATAACTAAATTTAGTCGTTTTACCTAAATTACCTGCTGAGCCCACCGCATCACGGAATGGTCCATAAAAACTCGACGCGTATTTTGCAGAATACGCCAAAATCAGAGTATTAGTAAAATGCTGTTGCTCAAGTGCTTGACGAATTGCCCCAATACGACCATCCATCATATCTGACGGAGCGACTATATCAGCACCGGCAGCGGCATGAGATAACGCCTGCTTAACTAATACCTCAACCGTTTCATCATTTAACACATTGCCTTGTGCATCGATTAAGCCATCTTGCCCATGTGTAGTAAAGGGATCTAATGCCACATCAGTAATAATGCCCAACTCGGGAATGGTTGCTTTCAAACTACGCACCGCTTGCTGTAATAAACCGTCTGGATTAAACGCTTGTTCAGCAAGAAGTGATTTTTTATCTGCATTCAACACGGGAAATAGAGCCAGCGCAGGAATGCCTAAGCGTGCTATTTCATCAGCATAACGCAGTAAATTATCCAGCGATAAGCGTTCTACACCAGGCATTGAGCTCACTGCTTGACGTTGCTGCACGCCTTCGACTAAAAATACAGGTTGAATTAAATCATCAACCGTTAGTCGATGCTCGGACATTAAGCGTCGCGAAAAATCATGAAAACGCATTCTGCGCATACGAGTGGGGATTGACAGGTTTTTAATGGTATTATTAGTCATTGTATTAGCTACAGATTAGATGAATGGGGCGTCCGCACATTACTATGCAACACCGTGGTTAACACAGCACACTTACACTATATAGATTTAATTTTAGAGGATTTCATGAACATAAAGCACGTTTCATTGTTGGTATTAATGGCAGTTTTTTTAAGCATATTACCAATAACACGCTCATTCGCAGATGATTTATTACCACCACAACAAGCAATTTATAAAGCCTCAGCTGAATTACAAATACGCTTACAACAAAAAGGTTTTACCAAAGATTTTGCCAAAATCACTGATTATGTTAGCGAAGTCATTGACCCTCATACGGATTTTGAGCGCATTTCAGCGTTAGTATTAGGTAAATTATGGAAAACAGCCACCCCCAATGAACGTGAACATTTCAAACAGGAATTTAAAACCTTATTAATTAGAACTTATTCACGCGCATTTATAGAATTTAAAGAATGGACAGTGCGCTTTTTGCCCTTAGAAATGGCCGCAAATGCTGACAAAGTTATTGTTAAAACACAAGTATTACAACCAGGTATCCAACCCATTGCCGTTGATTACCGCATGGCCTTGCATGATAATCAATGGAAAGCCTATGACATCATGATTGAAGGCGTAAGCTTAGTAACAAATTATCGTTCAACCTTTACCAACGAAGTGCAAGCAAAAGGCTCATTAACAGCTGTGATTGACAGTTTAGCTAAACGCAACCTTGATGCTTTTGCTGTTAAGAAAAAATAACGGCGGCTCAGTATTAAACTATGGTCGACATGTCAAAAGACTATCATGCACTTTATGAGGCGTTAAATACCGCACAAGCAAACGCAGCAACACGCCTCTGGCTTGAGCAATTACCGTTATTAATTCAGCGTGCATTTCAACCCGAACATCATGGCGATGCCGCGCATTGGCAACACAGTGTTGCCCATTTACCAAACCTAGTCCCAACACAGCGCAATATTACCACCGCCACCATAACCATCGGCTTAGCAGCTGGGTTAACGCCTACTGAACAACAGGCACTTACCGACAGCTTAAAAGCCTTACATCCTTGGCGCAAAGGCCCTTATACCTTGTATGGCATTCATATCGATACAGAATGGCGCTCGGATTGGAAATGGACACGATTACAAGCGCATATTGCGCCTCTTAATTACCGCAAAGTGTTAGATGTTGGCTGTGGTAATGGCTATCATTGCTGGCGGATGCTGGGTGCTGATGCCGCCTTAGTAGTAGGCATTGATCCTACTTTACTCAATGTGATGCAATTTCATGCCATCAAAAAACTGTATCACGATTCCAGCGCCCCTATTTATGTTGTGCCTTGCACCTTAGAAGATCTGCCGCCGGCATTAACATTATTTGATACGGTATTTTCAATGGGCGTACTTTATCATCGCCGCTCGCCCATTGATCATCTCTTAGCATTAAAAGACTGTATGGTGGCAGGCGGCGAATTAATCTTAGAAACCTTAGTGATTGAAGGGCGTGAAGGCGAGGTATTATTACCCGAACAACGTTATGCCAGTATGCGAAATGTATGGTTTTTGCCCAGTTGCGACACCCTAAAAAGCTGGCTAAAACGCTGTGGATTTATCAATATACGTTTAATTGATGTCGCCCTGACCAGCACCGAAGAGCAACGTAGCACGGAATGGATGCAGTTTCATTCCTTGCAAGATTTCCTTGAGCCAAGCAATCCATTATTAACAAAAGAGGGATTGCCAGCCCCCAGACGCGCTATGTTTATCGCAAACCGTCCTTAATGCTATGCTCACTAAGCTAAGTAGTCGTACAAAAATTTTTTAATAAAAGTGTGCGCGGCAATTCTCTTTGGAAGCTTTTTCAAAGGAGGAGGTGAATACTTACATTGCTTGCTTACTTGACCATTACAACCTGAGATTTTTATGAATCGCTACCACACACCTAAAAAACCAACACCAACACCCGTTACGCCAGCCTTACGCAGCCCTTTAAAATGGCTACTTCCTGGTTTTTTGTTGGTGATTGGCGTTGCAGGAGTAAGTTATTTTATTAAACAATGGCGTGCAGACACCGTCCAAAACACCTATCCACTCCATCAAACCTTAAGCTTACCCAAAGAAACCACACGTTTATTAACACCGACTCAGACACCAGCCACCACAGCGCAACAGCCCAGCGACGAGCAGTTACCCGCCTTAGCGCTTGAAGAAACAACGTTTGTTTTACCTGTTTTAACTAACAGTGACGCACCTGTCAAAGAAGCCCTCGTACAATTATCCTCAGATTTAGAACAATGGTTAAGCACCCCCCAGTTAATCAAAGCCTATCTAACCGTTATTAACGATTTCTCACAGGGCGATAGAATTCAAAAACACATGAGTTTTCTTCGCTTAAATACTGCCTTCAGTGCCGAATCAGACGGCACAGCTTGGCAGATGAGTACACTTAATTATCAACGCTATGACAGTTTTGTACAGGCAATTGATGCGGTGAATGCTCATGAACTAATCAAGCTTTATCAGCATTATCGTCCACTATTAACGCAAGTATTTAGTGAATTTAGCTATCCAGAACACTATCAACTAGAAGATATTATCAACAAAGCCGCAGCAGAATTATTAGCAGCACCCGTAATCACAACACCGATTTTATTATCACACAGCTCAGTAATGTACAAATATCAGGACGCAAGATTAGAAGCCCTCAAGCCCACGCATAAACAAATGCTGAGAATGGGTCCCAAAAACACCCAAACTCTTCAACATAAAATTCGAGAAATTGTGCAAGAATTAGCTAATACTTCACCTTAATGAAGTAATCATATTAATAAAGAGACGGGCTGAAGGATGACAAAATGATGATTGAACAAGAGGCCTCGTAAGCGCTTAATAAAGCGCGTACTTCCCGCAATGAACATTCGTTATAAAACGATTCTCAGGCAGTAATTAAAGAACACGGTTTCGAGTATAATGCCGTTTCACACTATACAGAATATCACAATGAATAAACCTCGATTAGCGTGGGCAATAACGGGCTCAGGGCATTATCTTAAAGAATGCTTAGATTTTTTACTTACTTTAGATGCTGTTGATATTTACATTAGTCAAGCGGGCGAAGAGGTGGTGCAAATGTATGGCGTTTCATTGGCAACATTACGGGCACGTTTTTCTGTATATCGGGATAAAACCGCGTCTGCGCCGCCAGTGGGACTATTTTATAAAGGCTATTACCATACCTTAGTCATGGCGCCCACCACTTCCAACACGATGGCTAAATGTGTGCTAGGTATTGCGGATACTTTAGTAACTAATCTCTATTCACAAGCCGGGAAATGCAAAGTGCCAAGCATTGTTTATCCGTGTGATATTGCTCCAGAAATGGAAACAACTGCCCCGGGTGGTAAAGTCATGGTGTATCCTCGTGCTATCGATTTAGCTAGCACCGCTAGCTTGCGCCAATTTGAGTACACCCAAGTTGTGGAAAGTGTTGATGAATTAATCAATACCGTGCAGCAACGATTGGCTACTTTACCATGAGTGAGCATCTGCTATTTTTAACAGGTAAACTGGCGGCTAAACAACTGCATGCAATTCTTGACAAAATGCAGCCAGACTTTACCTATACTGTGCATCAGTTGGGGGTAAAAGTAGCGGCATTAATCACCACCGAAATGATTGCGCGTCGTTTATCAGATACGTTTAATGCGGATCGCATTATTATTCCTGGGCGTTGTCGTGGTGACATCGACGCGTTGTCGCAGCATTTACATATTCCTGTACAACGTGGACCCGAAGAATTAAAGGATTTACCCCAATTTTTTGGCAAAAAAGCGCAGCAGTATGTTTTAGATCATTATCAACTCAAGATTTTTGCCGAAATTACTGATGCACCTTCAATTAGTGTTGCGCAAGTGCTTGCCAAAGCTCAGTATTACCAACAGCAAGGTGCCGATGTTATTGATATTGGTTGTTTGCCCAGCACGCCTTTTCCACATCTTGAAGACGTTATTCGCACCTTAAAAGACGCAGGTTTTATGGTGAGTATTGATTCCTTAAACAGTGAGGATTTATTGCGCGGTGGTAAAGCAGGCGCCGATTTCTTACTGAGTTTGCATGAAAGCAGTTTATGGATTGCCGATGAAGTCGCCGCAACACCCATTTTAATCCCCGAGCATCATCAAGACCTAGCCTCCTTGTACCGCGCCATTGATACCTTAACTGCTAAACAGCGTGCATTTATAGTTGACCCTATTTTAGACCCCATTCATTTTGGTTTTACTCACTCTATCGTGCGCTATCATGAGGTACGCCGTCAGTACCCGCAGGTAAAGATGATGATGGGCGTAGGCAATATCACAGAATTAACCCATGCCGATACTTTAGGGATGAATGCGTTGTTATTGGGGATTTGTTCAGAACTGGATATCGAACATATTTTAGCCACGGAAGTGAGTGCCCATGCTCATCGTGCAATCGCTGAAGCAGATCTTACGCGCCGCGTTATGTGGGCAGCAAAACAACATAACACCCTGCCAAAACATATTAATACTGGTTTAATGGCATTGCATGACACCGCACCTTTTCCGTACTCGTACACTGAAATCAGTGACTTAGCCAGTCAAATTACCGACCCAAGCTTTCGTATTCAAATTAGTAAAGAAGGTGTACATATTTTTAATCGTGATGGTTTGTACACGGCAACCGATCCTTTTGCACTCTTTCCTAATTTGCATGTTGAACACGATGGTGGGCATGCCTTTTATTTGGGAGTTGAATTAGCGCGTGCTGAAATTGCCTGGCAATTAGGCAAACGCTTCACTCAAGATCAAGCCTTACACTGGGGCTGTGCGACCTACGCTCAGATAACCGAAATCGATTTACATACCTTTAAACCCGCTGGAAGCACTTTACAAAAAAACACACTTTCATGATACAAGAAACTATTGTTACCACGCATGACATGGATGGACAGCCTCATCTTGCCCCCATGGGCATTCACTATGAAGACAATGCACTGATTATTTTGCCGTTTAAACCTTCAAGTACCTTAGATAATTTGCGCGACAGTCATGTTGCGGTGATTAATTATTGTGATGATGTGCGGGTGTTTGCAGGCTGCCTTACTGGGCGACGCGATTGGCCACTGCGTGCAGCTGAAAAAGTCAGTGCTCCTGTGTTGGCCTGTGCCTTGGCTCATACTGAAGTCGAGGTGCTGCGCATTGAAGAGCATCCAGTGCGACCAAAAGTTATTTGCTCGATGGTGCATCAGGTCACCCACGCGCCGTTTCAAGGCTTTAATCGAGCGCAATTTGCAGTGTTAGAGGCGGCGATTTTGGTCAGTCGCTTGACGCTCTTAACGCCTGAAAAAATTGCCAACGAAATTGCCTATTTACGCATTGGCTTTAACAAAACCGCAGGTGCGCGTGAACATGAAGCATGGGCCTGGCTAATGACCGCAATTGATAATTTTACTAAGGGAGTCACTCAACCATGACGGGAATGCTTGCAAGTGTAAATAGTTTGGCGGAAGCAAAAATCGTCCTCGCCGCGCAGGTGGATATTATTGATTTAAAACAACCCGCACAAGGCGCGTTGGGGGCTTTGCCACAGGCTGATATTGCCCAAATAATCGCGCATTGCCAGGTGCATTGCCCGATCAGTGCCACCATTGGCGATCTGCCTTTAGAGCCCGAGTTAATTAGCAATGCAGTGTTGTCTTTAGCGCAGCTTAAGGTAAATTACATAAAAATCGGGTTATTTCCCAGTGGAGATTTACATGCCACCGTTGCGGCATTACAGTCTTTAGACTTAGTCAATAGTAAGTTAATTGCAGTGATTTTTGCTGATTTACCCTTTCAACTAGAATGGCTAAGCATGCTTAAACAAGCAAATTTTGCGGGTGTAATGTTAGATACCATGAATAAACAGCACGGTGGTTTAACGCAATTATTATCTGCACATGCCATTGCTGAATTTGTGCAGACTGCCCGTCAACATGAATTATTATGTGGTCTTGCCGGGTCATTACGGTTTAGTGATATTGCTGAATTACGTGTACATCAAGCCGATTATTTAGGCTTTCGTGGTGCTTTATGTGCGCATCATGATCGCGTTGGACAACTTGATGTAGCGGCTATTAACCATATTTATCACGCCCTTCATGCAGACCCTACTTTATGAGTTTACCTACGCTTCCACGCATTGTTTTTACTGCTGGTGAACCTGCAGGCATTGGCCCTGATTTATGTTTACAAATAGCACAACACGCGCTGCCTTATCAATTTGTAGTGATTGCCGATCCAGAGTTATTGCGTCAACGTGCTCAGCAACTCAAATTACCTATTACCTTGACACAGTTTGATGAACACGCGCCCATTCAAGCACATCAAGCTGGACAGCTTTGCGTTTTACCTATGGCCGTAAAACAACCGGTACTGGCGGGTGAATTAGCCGCAGCAAACAGCAGCTATGTACTGAACACCATCACCGAAGCCACTCAAAAATGTTTGGATAATGTTTTTCACGCCATGGTCACTGGGCCCGTTCATAAAGGCATTATTAATGATGCAGGGTTTAGCTTTACTGGACATACTGAATTTATCGCTGAAATTACTGGCGGTTACCCCGTTATGATGCTTGCCACCGCAGGTTTGCGCGTCGCCTTAGTGACCAATCATTTACCCTTAGCGAAAGTCAGTGCAGCCATTACACCAGAACGTTTGCGCTCGGTTATTAGAGTCTTGCATCATGATTTAACAAAATGTTTTAACCTTAAACGTCCTAAAATAGTGGTGTGTGGGCTTAATCCACATGCGGGTGAAAACGGTCATCTTGGTCGAGAAGAGCTTGATATTATCATCCCAGTATTAAAAGCGTTTCGTCAGCAAGGCATGAATATTCAAGGCCCGTTACCTGCTGATACCTTGTTCACGCCAAGCGTGCTGGGCACGGCAGATGCTGTGCTGGCGATGTATCACGATCAAGGCTTGCCAGTGCTAAAATTTCAAGGCTTTGGTCAAGCTGTTAATATCACCTTAGGACTGCCCATTATTCGCACTTCGGTTGATCATGGCACTGCCTTAAGCTTGGCAGGCACAGGCAATATCAATACTGGCAGTATGTGTGTTGCGCTTGACACAGCCCATACCATGATTATTCAACACGCGTTAGCGACACCTTAAATAAACAGCCATTCTCATTATGACCATTACCGTTAACACTGCACACTACAGAAATTAACAGTAGCAGTATGAATGGCATCGCCCATTTACATTGTCCCCTGTCATAATGAGAAGCGCCTTCCTCACATATTTTTTTGCTGAAGTAGCGCAATTAAACGCGCAATAAAAGCAGGTTCAGGCACCGCTTCAACAGGCACATACCAGTGTTTTTCTTCAGCAAATGCAGTGCATTTCACCGCATCTTTTTCGGTCATTAGCACAGCAAAATCATCGTTAAATGTACATTCTTCTGGGCGAAATACGTGATGATCTGGAAAGCTATGGGTGACACACTGAAGACCCGCATTGGCTAAAAAGGTAAAAAATCGAGCTGGATTACCAATGCCAGCAAGCGCATGACACGGTTGCGTTTGAAAGCTTGATAGCAACCGTTGTTCCCCCGTGTGTAAATTAATTGCTATGGTGCCGCGCATACGCATAGAAAATTCATTGTCTTCATAGCTATCGCCATTCACAATAATTAAATCAACCGTTTGTAAGCGATTAATGGGTTCGCGTAACGGCCCAGCAGGTAAGCAATACCCATTGCCAAAGCGTTTCATCCCATCAATGACTGCAATTTCAATATCACGTTGTAACGCATAATGTTGTAAGCCATCATCAGATAAAATTATTGTGCAGTCTGTCGTTGCGCGCAAATAGCGGGCAGCGGCAACCCTTGAGCGTCCTACTACAACGGGGCATTGGCAATATTTAGCTAATAAGAGCGCCTCATCACCCACCTGCGCAGCAGTATTTGCCAGGGTGACCCGTTGCGGCAATTGCGTGGCTTGTCCACCATATCCCCGACTAATTACGCCAGGTCGATAGCCTTGGGCAAGCAAAATTTGTGTTAAGGAAATCAGTAAGGGGGTTTTGCCCGTGCCGCCTACGGTGATATTTCCAACAATGATTACAGGAATTCCAATCTTATGAGAAGCTAATAGTTTATAGCGATATAAAAACCGTCTAAAACGAATAAAGTCATCAAAAATAAAGCTTAATGGGGATAGCCACGCCCCAATAAAATGATCTTTATACCAAATCGATTCAATCCATGTAGTCAAGTGAGCTAGCAGTTTATGGGGTAAAGGCATGATAAGTCTCGTTATAAAATAGTAAGTAGTGTAATGCTAGGTGTTGTGTCACGGCCATTAAATTAAGCCGTTCGTGGTGAGTTTGTCGAACCATGAACGGCTTAACTTAAGGTTTCGGATTTTCCCATTCCCTCCATTCGACACGCTCAGGGCGAACGCAAAAATTCTTAACTTAATGGCAGCGAGACGTTGCGTGCCAGCAATTTTCATTATGGCTGAAAACAGCTTAATATTTGAGTAAAAAAGCTTCAGCGTTTTTGGTGTTACGACCTCAACAGCTGAAGAGACTGTAAATGTCTTGGCTGCTGTGTTAACGGTCATTGTCATAATAAGACTTGTTGCAGTGCGCCTGAGAAAGTCATGGTCATTAACAATGACATTACGGTAAAATCCCCGTCCTTTAATTATGCTGAAAGGAGTAAACAATCAAATGGGTAGAGCCTATCAAAACCGAAAAGTATCGATGGCAAAAACATCCGATGCAAAGGCAAAAGTGTACAGCAAATTTGGCCGTGAATTATATGTCTGTGCAAAATCTGGAGGCATGGATCCCGATGGTAATTTAGCCTTACGTGGTCTCATCGAACGTGCTAAAAAAGCACAGGTGCCAACACATGTTATTGAAAAAGCCATTGATAAAGCCAAAGGTGCGGGTGGTGAAGATTTTGCACCAGCGCGTTATGAGGGCTATGGCCCGGGTGGTTGCATGGTGATTGTGGATTGTTTAACAGATAATCCAAATCGTACATTTGGTGATGTAAGGCTTTGTTTTACTAAAACAAAATGTAAAATTGGCACGCCTGGTGCGGTGAGTCACATGTTTGATCATTCCGTCATTTTGGTGTTTAGTCATGACAACGAAGATGAGGTCTTAGATGCCTTATTAAGTGCTGATGTGGATGTCACTGATGTTGAAAATGAGGACGGTAAAATTACCGTATTTACGCCGCCTGGAGATTATTTTAAAGCCAAGCAAGCATTAACAGATCGCTTTGGTGAGGTGGATTTTGAGGTTGATGAAATTCAGTTTATTCCTAAAGGTGCTACGCAACTTAGCGGCGATGATTTACCATTGTTTGAGAAATTCATGGATATGCTTAATGAGTTAGACGATGTTCAAAATGTCTTTCATGATGCTGAAGTTTAGCCGCCAAGCCAATTAAGTAGTAGAGGGGCAAGGTTTAACCCTGCCCTTAACCCAGGCCCAATAGTCGTATAGTTTATGTTAGCGTTAGTCTGAAAACACATCCACACCTGCGGGGGGAGTAAAGTCAAACACCTGTGTTGGCAGGGTAGGATTAGCGATGACTTTGGTGAAATAAATACGGGTTAAGCCGCCAAAGTTATCACTCAGTTCCATTCCGTTTAACTGCCCATTCTGCAAGCCAATCAACAGATATTTAAAGCTACTTGCTTCGTTTTTAGGCACTAATTTTACCCATTCAACATCACCTTCAGTGCCTTGTTCTTGCATCGTATAGTTTTCCTCTAAGGAAATATCGCTGCTTAATAACAAGGCGGGGGTCGAGCCGACAGAATCATCCAGTTTTTTAATGGTCACTTGCTCAAGGTCTTGATCATAAAAAGCCACTTTACCTTCAGTCGATACAATATCTTGTTTGAAAGGTTTGGTGTAATTCCAGCGAAATTTGCCTGGCCGTTGTAAATAAAATTCACCATAGCTAGTTTGTTTAGTCTGCCCAGCTTCATTAAGCGTTAACTGAGTAAACTCAGCTGATAAGGAACGGGTATGCGCTAAAAATTGTGTTAATTTAAGTGCTGGAGTATCGGCTGCAACGCTGCAAAAAGGCAGTGCAGCCAAGAATACACAGCGTGCAATAGTGTGAAAAGTGGTGTGGATAATCATAAACTACTCGTAAATTAAGGTAAGTAAAAAGCAAACGTCAGAAGTCAGATAAAGCCGTACGATTACGGTCTTCATTTTTTAACACAGGGCAAATTATAAGGCCTTGTCTGAGGTGGTGTCGTTTTTTAACACGTAATTGATAAACACGCAGCAATTCTCATTAAGGCACTTAACCACGTAACTCTGGAGTTTAGTATGATAATGCAAGCGCTACTCCTTAAGCATTTTGCACTTTGGACAGCGGCCGATACTGCCGTTAATCCTTTCTACGGCATTGAAAAGCTTCGTGAATTGATAGTCTATTTAGCCATAACGGGGCGTTTGCTGCCACAAGAGTTGGACGATGAGCCCGCTACTGAGCTACTTAAGCGCATTCATGAAGCCAGGCGTCAGACTCTGCTGGAAAGTAAGCGTAACATGGCTACACCCTATTCAGCCGTGACGGTATCGGAGCACGTGATGGCCTTACCGCAAGGCTGGAAATGGGTGCGCTTAGGGGAGGTGATTGAGGTCATTAATGGTGTGGCGTTTTCAGGAAAGGATTTCGTAGCAGAGGGGGTTGGCGTGGTAAAAATTGGTGATATTCAACAAGGAAAAATTATCGCCACAACACTATCCAAGGTATCTGCACAGCGAGTGAGTGGTTTGACCGACCGTGTTCATGTCCTGAAGGGTGATTTAGTGATTGCACTGTCAGGTGCGACAACTGGAAAACTAGGCTTCAATACCACAACGGAGATTTTGTATCTTAATCAACGGGTAGGCAAGATTGTGCCTTATCTCGTATCACGGCAATTTTTGTACTTCACGTTAACCGCAAAAATACCCGAGCTTGTTAAACAGTCAGCGGGTAGTGCAATACTTAATTTAACCACTAAGCAACTCAAAGCACTGCCTATTGCCTTGCCGCCCTTAGCGGAGCAGCAGCGTATCGCCGCCAAAGTGGAGGAACTGATGAGCTTATGTGAACAACTGCAACAACAACACTATAACGCTGTACATATTCATGAAAAGCTGATGAAACAGATATTGAGCACCACTCAGCACATTTCAGCCAGCAATAAGCACGCAATTGAGGTAATGAATTGGTCAGTGATGATTGAACATTTTGATACAGTATTTAACACTGAAGCCAGCATCGATGCGTTACAACAGCTTTTTTTGCAGTGTGCAGTGATGGGCAAACTTGTTCCACAAGACAGTCATGACGAGCCTACCAGCAGCTTTCTTGCGGTAAATTGCTCAAAAAAAACTAAACCTATTGATGACGCTGAAAAACCTTTTGAAATACCTTTAAGCTGGACATGGCTTAGACTTTCACAGATAACTGAATTAATCACCTCGGGTTCCAGAGGCTGGGCGCGTTACTTAGCTACCGATGGGGCAAAATTTATTTCTATGACAAATTTATCACGCGGTAGTTACGCACTTAGATTAACCAACATGCGTTATGTAAAGCCACCCACTACGCAAGAAAGTGTGCGCAGTAAAGTACAGGCCAAGGATGTGTTAATTTCTATTACGGGCGATATTGGGCATTTAGGCAGAGTGCCAGAAGATTTTGGGACGGCTTATATTAACCAGCATATCGCTTTAGTACGGTTTATCCCGCCGTGTCGTAATCGATATTTTCCTGAAGTATTGCGCTCATCAATGGCCGTGTTGCAATTAAATGCACCACAACGAGGAATAAAAAATAGCGTACGTTTGAGTGATTTAAGAAACATGCTTATTCCTTTACCGCCGCGTCAGGAGCAAACGCGCATTGTGGCTAAAATAGACGAGGTAATGGCACTTTGCGAGCAATTAAAAGCTAAAATCATTGCTACGAAGGCGCTAGAAAAACAATTGGCAGAAGCTTTTATAGCACAAATGAAAGCCCATTCTAATGACTGAACAGCATAAATCGTGTGGGCTTATGGTCTTTACGTAGTAAAACGTTTGCAGAGCTGCTTATGGTTTTTTTCGATAAAGCTATCGAAAATTAACATTTTATCTGACTAATAATTTTCTTTACCATTCTCAAGTCAATCCAGTAATGCTCATTATGGCAATGACAGTAAACATTGAATCCAATACGTTCACTGTCTTGGTCATGTATTCACCACACACTGCCGGAAGTTTTGATCAGCAAGATGCCCCGATAACATCATTTACTAAACTTAACTATTACAACACTGAGCTTAAGCAATGACAGAATTATTTGTTAAATCATTAATCATACTTTATGGGCTAACCACCTTACTGTTATTACCAGAACGGGTAAACGCTGAAGATTATTATCAAAAAACCAAAGCATATCGAGTGGAACCTGATAGCGATCCCTCGTCGTATGTGCGTAATTTAAGTAAAACGCAGTTTGCCCAATTTCGTGATATTGAATGGCTAGATGTGGGTTTAGATTTTCGCACTCGTTACGAATATCGAGAAAACGATTTGCGTCGTAGAAACGATGCCACAACGGGCGCGCCCTTAACGCGGTATCGTAACGATCCAGATAATTTATGGTTATTACGAACCCGTGCCTATCTGGGTGTAAAGAAAATTTTAGATCCTTTACGTTTTGCCGTGGAGTTTGAAGATTCGCGTAGTTACAACGGTCTATATGAAAAAACCAATGCTGATGTGAATGAATTTGAATTAATTCAAGGCTATGGTGAACTCTATTTTGATCATCTGCTTGGGCATAATCGTCCTCTTAGTTTACGTGTAGGGCGTCAAGCCTTGGAATTAATCGATAGGCGCTTAATAGCGAGTAATCAATTTCGCAATACAACCAATAATTTTGAAGGCTTTCGTTTACGTTTTGGCAAAAAACAAAATAACTGGGACTTAGATACCTTTGCTTTTCAGCCCGTGGAAAGAAGCAAGTACGGCTTTGATCAGCCCGATCAAGCGACGTGGTTTTATGGTGCAGTGTTTAGTCTTAAGCAGTGGTCAGAGTATCTCACTATTCAGCCTTATTTTATCGGGCGTAAGCAACGGGCTGAACCCTTTGCAGCGATACTGACAGACCGTAAAGCAGCATTGGATATATACGCGCCTGGGGTGCGTGCTTATGGTGTATTGGCAGACACAGGTGTTGATTTTGATGCTGATCTTAATAAACAATTTGGTCGCTCAGGTTCGTTAAGTGCAACGGACTCCAGTGGACAACTCTTACGTCAACACGATGCCTTAGCCTATTCGTTAGAGCTTGGGTATAGTTTTGATCATGACTGGAAACCCAGAGCCAGCGTGTACTATGGATATGGTACGGGTGATAAAAATCCTAGTGATAATATTAATAATCGTTTTGACGCTTTTTATGGTTTTAATCAGCCGTGGTCACGTAACGATTATTTTTCTTGGGATAATATTCACGCCCCCAAAGCTAGGCTGGAGTTTTCGCCAAATAAAAACCTACGTTTTGATATGGGCTACAACCTGTACTGGGTGCAAAGCGCAACGGATGCCTGGAATCGCGCTAATTTACGCGATCGCAGTGGGCAAAGTGGACAATTCTTAGGGCATGAATTTGATCTGCGTATGCTTCATAAACTTAATGCTTATGTTGATTGGAGTGTAAGTTATGCACGCTTTACACCTGGAGATTTTACCAAATCATTTAATCAATTAGTTAGCCCAACTGATGGTCCATTTACGACAGAAGCCAGTAATTTTGTTTATGTCGAGATGTCTTTAAATGCCTTTGGTGATGGCAAACCTTAGTCTTGAGTTGTGCGGTTACACCATACTTGTAACCCCAGCGACCAGACGTACTGCCTCTAAATAGCTAAGTAGTGGTTCATAAGTTTATAAACCACTGCTTACAGACAGTTCTTATCTTATTTTAAGATTGTGCAATCTATTTAAATCATTTTTGCTAACAAAAAGCTTTGCGTAAACTGCTCCGTCACAAACTGTATTTTTCATCCATTTTAGTATTCTTAGTTCATTTTAGGAGGCGTTATGCATTGTTCTAAAACCTTACAATCACTTTTTTTGGGCATCTGTCTACTGCTTAGTGGTCAGGCTATCGCCGATAGAACCATCCTTAATGTATCGTACGATCCAACACGTGAATTTTATCAAGCGTTCAATAAAGCGTTTATCTCGTATTGGCAAAAAAAAACGGGTGAAGAGGTGGCTGTACAACAATCTCATGGTGGTGGCGGTAAACAAACGCGTGCAGTAATCGATGGTTTGGAAGCTGATGTTGTGACCTTAGCTTTACCTTACGATATTGATCAAATCTCAGAGCGTGCCCATTTGTTACCAAAAGAGTGGCAAAGTCGTTTACCAAACAACAGTTTACCGTACACCTCAACCATTGTTTTTTTAGTTCGCAAGGGCAATTCAAAGGCGATTAAAAACTGGGATGATTTGGCTAAAACAGGGGTGTCCGTTATTACGCCAAACCCAAAAACCTCAGGTGGTGCGCGTTATAACTATTTAGCTGCGTGGGCCTTTGCTGAAAAAAACTATGGCAATAAAACTGCGGCTAAAGATTTCGTGCAAAAGCTGTATAAAAACGTGCCCGTGCTTGATTCTGGCGCTCGTGCTTCAACCACAACGTTTATTCAGCGCGGTATTGGCGATGTGTTAATCACTTGGGAAAACGAAGCCTTTTTAGCGTTAAAAGAATACGGTGCGGGAGAATATGAAATCGTGGTGCCGCCAGTGAGTATCAAAGCGGAAACGCCTGTTGCGGTAGTTGATAAAATTGTTGATAAAAATGCTACGCGCGATCTTGCCGAGGCGTATTTAAATTATTTGTATTCGCCTATTGGGCAACAGTTGGCTGCGAAGCATTTTTACCGTCCGTATCAGCCCGAACACGCTAACCCTGAAGATTTAAAACGCTTTCCAGCGCTAGAGTTATTTACCGTTAAGCAACACTTTGGTGGGTGGGCCGCTGCGCAAAAAGACCATTTTGATGATGGCGGAAGTTTTGATCAAATCTATGCACCCTAATTAGACTTTACTAAGCCCTTAATTATTTAGGCTACTCACTTAAGACGGTACAGTATAAGGTTAAACCGTTCGTGGTGAGCTTAAACTGTTCGTGGTGAGCCCAGTCGAACCATGAACAGCTTAAGCCTTGCGCAGAGTCCTATCTTAAATTGATAGCTATTATTCATTTCAACTGATTCTTAAATTTATGTCCCAAAGCCACATTATGCCTGGGTTTCGTCCAACACTAAGTATTACCTTAGTGTATTTGGTGTTAATAGTCTTAATTCCGCTAAGTGCAATGGTGCTTAAAACCTTGCAACTCAGTTTGGAGGAGTTTTGGACAATTTTAGTTCATAAGCGAGTGTTAGCCTCATTTTGGCTAAGTTTCAGTGCTGCTGCGCTTGCCGCCAGTATTGCCACACTCTTAGGTTCTATTATTGCGTGGTGTTTAGTGCGTTACTCCTTTCCTGGTAAGCAACTTTGTGATGCCTTAATCGATTTACCTTTTGCCTTACCAACCGCAGTGGCGGGCATTGTTATGGCAACTATTTATGAGCCTAAAGGCTGGATTGGTGAATGGGTGATGGCGGCAATGGGTGTGCAGATAGCTTATAAGCCCTTAGGTATTGTGTTCGCCTTAATTTTTATCGGATTGCCTTTTGTTATCCGAACCATTGAACCTGTGTTACAAGAATTTGATAGTGCAATGGAGGAAGCTGCTGCCAGTTTGGGAGCTAATCGGTGGCAGGCTTTTGTTAAGGTAATCTTGCCTAATATCTTTCCAGCTGCACTCACTGGTTTTGCCTTGGCGTTTGCGCGAGGCATTGGCGAATACGGTTCGGTGATTTTTATTGCGGGTAATATGCCGTATATCTCAGAAATTGTGCCACTGTTAATTATCACCAAATTAGAACAATACGATTACGCAGGAGCAACGGCGATTGGCTTGATTATGTTAGTCCTCTCTTTCGTGTTGTTATTAATTATTAATAGCCTGCAATGGTGGCTACGAAAGCGTAACGGTCAATTATAGGAGCATGCATTATGACAGCAGTTAATTCAAAACCTACCTCGTTGACCTTAACCGATGCAACGTGGGTACGAGCTACCTTAGTGGGTATAACGGTGCTCACGGTTGGTTTATTTTTAGTTTTGCCCTTAGCAACAGTGCTGCTTGAAGCTTTCGCCAAAGGCTGGGCAACGTATTTTGACAGCTTAATGCAGCCTGATGCTTTAGCGGCGATGCGCTTAACCTTGCTGGTTGCGGCGATTACCGTTCCGTTAACCACGGTTTTTGGGGTATCCGCAGCATGGGCGATTGCCCGCTTTGATTTTCGTGGCAAAAATATATTACTTACCTTTATTGATTTACCTTTTTCAGTGTCGCCTGTTATTGCAGGTTTGATTTATGTATTGATTTTTGGTGCTCAAGGCTGGTTAGGTCCTTGGCTTGCACAGCATGATATTAAAGTGATTTTTGCCGTACCCGGAATTGTATTGGCAACCTTATTTGTCACGTTTCCATTTGTGGCAAGGGAATTAATTCCCTTGATGCAGGAGATTGGGCATGAAGAAGAAGAGGCAGCGTTATCGTTGGGCGCCAGTGGTTGGCAGACGTTTTTTAAAGTCACACTGCCCAATGTTAAGTGGGGCTTGTTGTACGGCGTGTTGTTGTGCAATGCCCGCGCAATGGGTGAGTTTGGGGCTGTGTCAGTGGTATCAGGTCATATTCGTGGCTTGACCAATACCTTGCCCTTGCATATTGAAGTGAGTTACAACGAATATGACTTTGTTGGCGCGTTCGCCAGTGCCTCCTTGCTGGCAGGGCTTGCCGTGCTGACCTTGCTTCTTAAAACGTTCCTTGAATGGAAGCTAAAACAAGATGTGAAGGCTTCAAGACAAGCCGCCATCGAATAAATAAAACCACACACTTGGTGAAATAGACATAGCTTATGGGCATTAACTTACACAATATCAGTAAACAATTTGGACAATTCACCGCATTGGATGCTATCAATTTAGCCATTCCAGAAGGTGAGTTGGTGGCGTTACTTGGCCCTTCTGGTTGTGGTAAAACCACACTGCTGCGGATTATCGCGGGCTTGGAGCATGCTGATCAAGGCGAGGTATTTTTAAAGGGTGAGAATGTAACGCATCAATCGATTAAAAATCGTCAGATAGGCTTTGTATTTCAGCACTATGCTTTATTTCGGCACATGACGGTTTTTGACAATATTGCTTTTGGCTTGCGCGTTAAGCCTAAAAAACTGCGACCTACGCCAGCACAACTTAGAGAGAAAGTGCATTCCTTATTGCAATTGGTGCAATTAGATTGGTTGCACGATCGTTTTCCAGATCAATTATCAGGTGGTCAGCGTCAACGCATTGCCTTGGCTAGAGCTTTGGCAGTTGAGCCGTCCGTATTATTGTTGGATGAACCCTTTGGTGCTTTAGATGCCAGTGTACGTAAGGATTTACGGTTGTGGTTGCGGCATTTGCATCATGAGCTTAATGTCACCAGTATTTTTGTCACCCATGATCAAGAAGAAGCGATGGAAGTGGCAAGTCAAATTGTCGTACTCAATCATGGCAAGATTGAACAAAAAGGCACGCCAAGTGAAATTTACGATCATCCACAAACAGATTTTGTGTCGCGTTTTATTGGTCAAACGAATGTGTTTTCTTTGCAAGATAATGAATCAAATTGGTTGGACGCTACGGGCATAACGTTTGAGGGCGCCAAGGGCATTGTTGCGCATGTGCGTCCACATCATATTATGGTCGAAAAACGTGACGATGCTGCGCACACCGATATTTTTCTTAAAGATTGGCAACACCTTGGTGCGACAATACGTTTAGAATTAAATCGACAGTTGCCCAATGGCAAGGCAAGCACAATTTATGCAGAAATGCCCAGTGAAAAATTTCGTGAGTTAGCCTTAACTAAAGGTGATCGTGTGGCATTACATATCACACATGCACACTGGTTTAATTAATTAGCTGAGTGCAATTTAAATAAAACAGCTAAAGCCTTTTTACTCCAGCTTAGTTCATCATTAACAGCGCATATTCAAGTCCCCCCTTTAAAAAAGTATTTTTCCAAAGAGGGGCGCTTAATTGTCGTGTTTAGCTGATTATAAAATCCGCGCTGTTTAGCGCGGTATTAACTGACACCAGTATCACAGGAATGGGCGCAACACCATCATTACTCTCACTGTCATAAGCAATCAATCCTGTTTTTGGATTGTAAATAATATAATCAGCGAGATCAGATGCCGCCTCACTCACAATAAAATGGCTGGCAGTGTCGCCATCACAAACGCATCAGCACCTTTGCCGCCCGTTAATATTCCCCCCCCCCGTGCCGCCCAATAAGGTATTGTTGCCTGCTAGCGTAAGCACTTTTAGATTTTCCACGGCAATTAAATTTTTCAATAAAAATGGCTTTAATCGGTAAAGATCGTTTGACATCAGCTTAGTCATCCTTGTACGCTCAACCAAATTATAGTGACAGGGGCATTATTCTTGTTTCACTATCACTTCAACCAAGTGTATGACTTTGAACTCACTTATCCCCAAAGCGCTTAAGTAATGACCGAAATGAAAGACCGTTGGTTATCAATTAATGAAATGTGCTTGTTTTTGGGTTTTAGATAAATCCCCTCATTCGACTAGCTCATGACAGGCTCTGCCCCCCCTTTTTTCAAAGGGGGAAGTCTAACTGCTTGGACTTATTGTACTGTTGTAAATCTTCAGTTCCCCGCCTTCGACAAGCTCATGACGGGTCTTTGGAAAAGCATTCCTATCTACACACGTAACGTTGCCCCTTCTCCAAAGGGAGAAGGCTGGGATGAGGGGAAATATAAATGCTTGATTTTATTCTCCTCACCCCAACCCTCTCCAACAGGCGAGGGGGCTTAGTATCCTCCTTCGACACGCTTTCTTCGACAAGCTCAGGACGAACGGGAGAGTTCGGATATGTATAGGTTGAGTTCCCCCCCTTTAAAAAAGGGGGGTTAGAGCCTGTCATGAGCTAGTCGAATGAGGGGATTTTATATTAAACTCCACCACCTTATTAAGCTGTTAACCCCCACGAACGGCTTAAGTTCAGGACAAATGGAAAAACTCGTAGGTGCTCAATTTATTTCATCAGCATTCCTTTGACCTGAAATAGACCAAAAATCTGATTAAAAACCTTCGGGCATAAAAAAACCGACTTTATGGGTCGGTTTAGTTGGTACTTATAATATGGTGCCCAGGGGCGGAATCGAACCGTCGACACGAGGATTTTCAGTCCTCTGCTCTACCGACTGAGCTACCTGGGCATTTTAAAACTGTATTTTGTGATGGTGCCCAGGGGCGGAATCGAACCGTCGACACGAGGATTTTCAGTCCTCTGCTCTACCGACTGAGCTACCTGGGCGTACCTACAAAAGACGGCTATTACACTCGATAACAGGTCTTTAGTCAATAGAAAAAGGTTCTTTTATTCTCTGTTTACACGCAGTCTATACCCAAAAAATTAGGCGTTTTAACTTATTAAACAACTGTCTTGCCTAACAATTACATAGCAAAATACGAGTCAATCAATGTCTAAGATTTACTCTATATATTTTAAAATAGGTTGCTATCCTTGCCAATTACTTTAAAAATACCCTTTTACTCAGTGCTTAAATTACCCTTTATTTATTTATGCTCATGTTACTTGATGCTGTCAATGTGCTGAATGCTAATGCCTTAGCAATTAGTTGTCTTTTTTTAGGCGTTTTATTAGGTGGGGGCCTTGGTTTTAGTCTAGGCAAAAAACGTCACCCCCTCATTAGCGTTAAACTCGACGCGCCAATCTTTATTAATTGGCATTGTTTAAGCACGTCTGAAACGCTGCAAAGCTTAGCTACTGATATTACGCAGGGTCTTAGTACGGAAAAGGTGACCGAGCGCTTACAGTCACAGGGCTTGAATAGGCTTACTCAGGCACCGCCACGTTCACCTTTACATTTATTTTTTGCTCAATTTAAAAGCGGTTTAATTGTTGTTTTACTCTGTGCAGCAGTTATTGCCGCTGTTATTGGTGATATCAAAGATGGCTTAATTATTATTGTTGTGATTATTATTAATGCACTTCTTGGCTTTTATCAGGAGTTTCAAGCAGAAAAATCACTCGCATCGCTGAAAAAAATGCTTGCCTTAGTGGCTAAAGTTTTTCGTGATGGACATACTACTTGCATTCCAGCCGAGCAATTGGTTTCTGGTGATATTGTGCTATTGAGTGCGGGCGATAAAATACCTGCCGATGGCCGCCTCCTTGAAGCGCATGGTTTTGAGGTTGATGAATCATCATTAACAGGTGAATCTATGCCCATCAATAAGCATACTCAGCCTTTAAAAAATACCTCGCTGCCTGTGGCTGAACAACACAATATGGTGTTTATGAATACGGTAGTGACGCGTGGTCATGCAAAATTTATCGTGACGGCCACGGGTATGACAACTGAAATGGGCAAAATAGCGGCGTTGTTAGCCCAATCAGACGAGCCGCGCACACCGTTACAAATACAATTAGACACTTTAGCTAAACGTTTAGCTACGGTTGCGTTATTGATTGTACTGATTTTATTTAGTGCCGCGTTGTGGCGTGGCGAACCTTTAATTCAGACCGCATTTACCGCCATTGCGTTGGCCATTGCCGCTATCCCAGAAGGCTTACCTGCTGTCGTTACCATTACCTTAGCCTTGGGTATGCAGCGTATGGCTAAACAACGCGCCATTATTAAACGCTTAGCTGCGGTTGAAACCTTAGGTTGTGTTACGGTTATTTGTACGGATAAAACAGGCACCTTAACGATTAATCAAATGACGGTTCGGGCTTTGTATTTTCAAGAGCAGCACTACCTTATTCAAGAAGAAAACAGCAGTTTAACGCGCATTATTGTTGATACCAAGAACCAAGTCGCTCAGGTTGATTTTGCACCGTTTTTTATACCAATAGTGCTGTGCAATAACAGTCGACACAATGAACATCAGCGCCTGGGCGATCCTATGGAAATTGCTTTGTTAAACTTAGCTCACCAATCAGGAGTCAATACTGAGCTCATCACTACAGCTTATCCAAGAGTTGCGGAAATTCCTTTTGACGCGCGTCATCAGTTTATGGCGACTTTTCATCACACAGCCAATAATGACAGCGTGATACTTTTTGTTAAAGGTGCACCAGAAAAAATAATTCAGCTCTGCACGTTTACGTCACCCCAAGCACGACTTCATATTCTTAATGAAAACAATGCTCTTGCTAGCACTGGTTTAAGAGTGATTGCTGTCGCTAGCAAAATCTTGCCCGCAGCCTGTACGTTAAACGCTAATAACTTAGTTGAGCATATTCATCAGCTTTCTTTTATAGGACTCATTGGCTTAATTGATCCCCCTAGAAATGAGGTACGTGCCGCGCTTAAATTATGTCAACAAGCAGGCATTGCAGTGAAAATGATCACTGGTGATCAAGCCAATACCGCTGTTGCGATTGCGCATGAATTGGGCTTAACAGGAGATGTATTAACAGGTCAGGAACTGACTGAAATGGATGATATGACTCTTGCGGCGTGTATCAATAGTATTGGTGTTTTTGCACGCACAGCACCCGAACAAAAAGGGCGTATCGTGAATGCGTTAAAAGCTGATGGGCATATTGTTGCCATGACTGGCGATGGCGTAAACGATGCACCCGCATTAAAATTGGCGCATATTGGCATTGCAATGGGTATTTCAGGTACTGATGTCGCTAAAGAATCTGCCGCCATGATTTTAATGGATGATAATTTTTCAACTATTACTCATGCTATTCATGAAGGTCGTAACATTTATGAAAACATGATTAAATTTATTCGCTTTCAATTATCCACCAATATTGGCGCTATTTTAACCGTTGCAAGCGCGCCTTTTCTTGATCTACCCATGCCTTTTACCGCAGTACAATTACTGTGGATAAACATTATTATGGATGGCCCGCCAGCGATGTCGCTTGGTGTTGATCCAGGTCGCCCACATATTATGCAAGAATTACCACGCGAGCCTGAGGCGGTTATTTTATCTTGGCAACGTTTGGGTAATTTATTTAGTTATGGTTGCATCATGGCTTGCGGCACACTTTATTTGCTCTATCTTGATCTTCACACGCATTCGGTAATACATGCCACCACACTTGCCTTTACTGCTTTTGTTTTGTTCCAAGTGATTAATGTGATTAATGCACGCTATGAACGTATTAGTGCGTTTAATCGACATTTATTTGCCAATAAACTGCTTTGGCTGGCAATGAGTGTAGTGATTTTATTACAAATACTGGTCGTGCATTGGGCACCTGCACAAGCACTTTTTCATACCGTTGATTTAACGTTTTATGAGTGGTGTTTAGCCACTGGTGTTGCAAGTTCAATATTTATTGTAGATGAGCTACGCAAATTTACTTACAAAAAATTTACCCGAAAGGCTTAGTAGGTAAGTCATTCTTAATGATTTAGTTCAAGGCTAATTTATCAGTCAATCGACACTATTAAATTAAATATGAAACATCTTGTACGTTTTACATAACGGCTAATCCTCCGTTCGCTGCTTTGTTGAAAGAGGTTAGGGGAGATTTTAGTAAAAAAATTTCTTGTAAACCCTTTTTTTTAAAGGGAAGATTAATAACTATCAAAATTGTTTTTGCCCAAGATGTATTTTTAGTGCTAATATGCGTTGCAGTTCGATTTTAAGCCAGCTATTTTGTTAAATAGACTGGGATTTTACAGCCAATTCATGGCTAATTTTCAAGTTAAGAGTGTGATATGTCAGATCAAGTTGTAGGTACCGTTAAGTGGTTCAATGATGAAAAAGGATTCGGATTTATTGAACAAGAAGGTGGTAAAGATGTTTTTGTCCACCACAGTGCAATTAATGGCACCGGCCGCAAAACCCTACGTGAAGGTCAAAAAGTTACTATGCAAGTAACTCAAGGCCAAAAAGGCCCACAAGCTGAAAACGTAACCCCAAACTAATAGTTTAAAAAAGACCCAAAAATAGGTTACTACTTTTGGGTTTTTTTATGCCTAGTGTTTTAGCTAGCCTCAACGCTGGTAGGCTTTTAAAATCACAAATTTATCGTTCATTGCTAGCCTTTCTATCCGATTAAACCATCGCGGTAATAGTTGCTGATAATTTAAATGGCGATTACCAATTACCCAAAGCTGTCCAGTTGTTGTTAATACTCGCGCTGCTTCTGCAAACATCGTTATTGCTATATAACTGCCAATAATATTATGTTGATGAAAAGGTGGATTGCATAACACCAAATCAACTGAATCATCTGCAAAGCTAACTAATCCATCCCCCACATAAAAGTTGCTGGCACGCTCGTTTCGCCAAACAGCCTGAAAATTCTCTTGTGCTGAAGCCACTGCCATAAATGATTCATCAACAAAATGAATCATCGCATGTGGATTACGTTCGGCTGCAATTAAACCTACTACGCCATTTCCACAGCCTAAATCAACAATATTATTAGGCTTGGCTGAGCTGGGTAAATAGTGCAGAAAAAAACGTGTGCCTATGTCTAAATGATCGCGTGAAAATACATTAGCATGATTAACTAAGGTATAGGCGGTATTCTCTAGCGTATAACGCGTAGGATAGGGATTATTAATTTCTGGTAACTGAGGATTAAAGACAACAAAAATCAGTCGTGCTTTTTTTTTCGCTAAGGATGTTGTGGCTGTCCCCAGTATTTTTTCTACCAATTTCCAAACTGTTGCGGGCAATAGTTTCACCATGCCACTCAAAATAATGTGTGATGATGTGCTGACATGTTGACGTAAGCGAAGTAACTGCTCTTCTAGTAAGGCTAAATTTTTGGGGACTTTTAGTAACACGACATCATACTGCCCTGACAAGGGCGTTAAACTGTCGAGCAACTCAACATCCTGAGGCATTAAGCCGTTGGTTAGTAAATTTAGCCGTGTGGCGTGCTGGGATAAATACGAATCTGAAACGGCCGTGGGTTTGAACTTATGCAAAGCAATCGCTAATGCTCCAAAATTATCATTGAATATCAGCACGCGCGATTGTGGAATTAACGGAATGTGTTCGGCAACCTCAGCTAACATATATTCATCAGCAGCATCAAAAGCCTGTAGCACATCACTTTTTTGTTTAGGTAACCGCGTTAACTGAAAATCTCCCTGCGGCACGTGCAATAATTTTGCAGATTGCATTCTGGTCATTCCTTGTAAAACATACTCTTTAAAAAAACGGGGGTAGGGGAGGTTTATTAGATAAATAGCGCTCAATCCTTTATGCCCTTTGGATATGGAGGTAAATAATTACGCATCGTGATCTGATTTTTAGCACGACACAAACCCTATGTTGATTTATTCCTTTGACGCACTAATTAATGCTTTCTTCTTATGCTGCCTAAGTAACTCGGCAGTATGCGCTTCTATTTGTTTACGTTCGTTACGTGCGTCAAATCGACGCTTTGCTAAACTCGCTTTGTCGTGTTTAGTGTGATGATACTGATGCACAGAAATTGGCTGCATAATAATGCAATCGACTGGACACGGTGCAATACACAATTCACAGCCTGTACATTCAGCGGCAATAACAGTGTGCATATATTTTGCGGCACCCACAATGGCGTCAACTGGACAGACAGCTAAACATTTAACACAGCCAATGCAATCTTCTTCAATAATAAACGCGACTTGTTCTGGTTTGTGTTCACCGTGTTCAGGATTTAACCTTTTAAAGGGCTTATTTAGCAGCTTAGCTAGGTCATGAATACCTTCTTCACCCCCAGGCGGGCATTGATTTATTTCTGCCTGTTTTTTTACTATTGCGACCGCATACGGTTGACACCCGGAGAAGCCACACTGCCCACATTGAGTTTGCGGTAATAAATTATTTACTTTTTCAATGAGGGCAGCATCTTCATTGCCGTGTTGATTAGGGTTTAACACACTCATAACTCTTTTATCTCTTACTCATTGTGGTTAAAAAGCGTTATTCTGCACCTAAGCATAGTTAGCGCAACATCGACGTTTGTTAGCCTATTTTTGATCAATTATTTACTGCGTAACGTCAGTTAAGTGAAGCATGTTGCCATACAAATCAATTACGCAGCGATTGGCAACGCCAACAACGTGAATATTATTTTTAATGCGGCGCATGTAATTTTCGTGCAGATGACCATGAATAATTTGTTTAGCCCCCATCGCTGCGGCTAACTCACTAATCACTGAAAACCCGTGTCGATGTGAACCGGGTGCTTCATGACTCACTAAAATATCGGCCTTTAATTCTTTCATGGCTTCAAATTCTTCAGGCCAAATTGCAGATTGATATTTTAATGACAGTGTCTGTGTTGCTGAGTTACTGATTTGTTGTGCTAAAAAATGTTGCTTAGTAAGCCATTTTTTAGGTTGCGGTGGATACCAAACACGCCCTAAAAAAATACCTCCTAAACCAGCAATGCGTACGCCCGAAATATCCGTTACTTTTAAATGCAAACTGCAGTCGGCTAAACTTGAATGAAATAAATTATTGTATTTATCAGGGGTTTCAAAATCATGATTTCCAGCTATCCACCAAATTTTAGTTATCTGAAGAATCTCTTCTAAGCACACGTTTAAAGGCTGATCTAAATCATAATCACCTAATAAAACAACAGCTTCTGGCTGATGCTTATGAACGGCACTAATCAGCGGCTTAAAATTCCCATGTGGATCGCCCGCAAATAATATTCTATCTTTCCGACTCATGTCCTTTCACCTGCGATTTTGGTAATGGGTAGGAGTCCAAAATAACAGTGACTTACTGTTAGCACACCGTATACAACGCCCACGTTAACTGTTTATATTTTCTAAAACCTCGTGCGTAACACAATGACCTTCATGATCTTTTAAAAATGTACGTATTCAGCTACTTTGCTCAAAGAAGAAGGTGAATGCGTAATGAATTAAAATTTATCTTGATTAACTATCGTGTATTTAAAATACATGCGCCTAATTAAGAAAAAAAAACGACTTAGTGAGCATAAACTCAACAAAGTCGCTTTTTATTTGCATAGAGCGCGATACATATCCTTATGTTATTTACCTCCTGAAAAGCTACTTTACCGCAGGATTTCTCGGGCTTGTTCAAAAGCAATTCTAAAATCAAGGTACACTGGCTGTTCTGTCGTTAATAATAATTGTAACAATTTATGTTGCAATTGATATTTAACATCGCCCACGGCCAATGCCCCTACACCCACTGCACCTGCGGCATTAACGGCATACAGTAGGGGTTCGCCCGCGTCTTTACGTTTAATACCTTCAATTCCTAATGGCGGCACTGCATTAACATCACCTGCGACTTTAACTTGTGTGAGATTTTTCAATACTGCTGCATTCAGCACTTGTACACCTGCTTTTGCCGTTGATAACACAACATCTGCAGTGGCTAATAAAGTCATTTTTTCTTCATCATTGCGCGCGCAAGCACCCTGTAAATTAGCAGAAAACCGACGATTATACGTTTTTGCAACTTCCTCAGCATTGTCTAAAGATAAGTGATCAACCAATATTGTTTGCGCACCAGCCAAGGAAGCAATAATGCCCGTGGCACTGCCTACAGGCCCAGTGCCGCCAAAAATAACGACTTTTTGATCTTTTAATTGCGCAGCATGATGAATTAATAATTGCTGTTCAACACAGGCAACCAAGGCAGCAGCCGTGGTAAAGGCGCCACTTGGATCAGTAAATACTGAAATATCAAACGGCGACACCATTGCTCTTTTGCATACCTCAAGCATCTCTATTGCCAATAATAGATCTCGTCCACCAATAAAAATAGCCGTCCGTTTTACACCCGCTGCACCGCGTGAAAAAATAGTATCTTGAGTCAATGCATTTATGTTTTCCAACTTTACGTTGCAATAAGGCATTAGAATATCAAATCCAGCATCCATAGCCATATTGATATCAAAGGGACTGTTATGGGGCATGGGGTCAAACATGTGAATAATGCTGCGCTTTTCCATTAAGGACCTCTATAAATGTAATGTAAAACCAAGGTGATTTTAGGAACTAAATCGTTTCAAACACGCTCTACAAGAAACATGCGGGTTAGTGCCGCTGATTAACTTCAAAACTTATCAAAGCATTAACTGCATTGTATTGTTGTAAATATGCACATCCCATACTAAAAAAGAGGGTGGGATTAATCATTACTTATTGTTTAGATTTAATATATTCTCTAGCTACCGTAAAGGCATGTTCAAAATGTAAAAACAAAGGTTTTTCAACTTGTAACATGCTTTTCAATAACATACTTTGTGTTTGATATTTCACATTACCAATAGCTAAGGCGCCATACCCTATAGCATCAGATGGCGAATCTTCGATCAATTCACAATCATGAAGCGGGCCAATTCCAGCTATTCCTGCGGGGGGTACTGCATTGACATCAGCCGCAACTTTTAATTGCAGCGCTGCGCTAATTAATTCTTTACTTAATAATTCAATGCCTGCAGCACCTGTTGCTAACACTACGTCCGCAGTTTGAATGTACTCTGCTTTATCTGCATCACCACCTGCGGTAATGTCAATTTTTCCTTCGCCAAATTCACTGTTGCATAAATCAGCAACCATTTGAGCTTTTTCTATTTGTCGGCCAATAATTTTTACGTTAGCCCCTGCTTGCGCACACAGCACCGCAGCAATTTGACCAACTGGTCCTGTCCCGCCCAATACCAAAACATTTTTACCGTTAAAATCTGTTGCGAACTTAGTGACTAAACCGTTTTCTACCGTTGCCACCATGCCTGCTGCGGTAGTAAAAGCGCCACTTGGATCTGCGAACACCGACACTTCAAAAGGAGGAATCATTGCGCGTTTTGCTGCTTTTAACATATCAATTGCTTGTTTCGCATCGCGCCCACCAATGAAAAAACCAGTTTTTTTCAGATTTTTTACGCTACGAGAAAAAATCGCATCTTGTATTAAGCCTTGAATCTCGCTGGATTCGACATTGATATAAGGCGATGCTGAAAGCCACCCAGCATCTAATGCCATATTTACATCAAATGGACTTAAATTTTTTGCTGTGGTGATCATGTGTAAGATGAAAGGTTTTTCCATAAGTTCTCACTATAAGTTAATTAATTAGGTTATTCAGTATAAAAGAAATAAAGTCATAATAACAATGACCTTACTGTTAGATGACTCATACACGACATAACTGCTGCACTCAGCACAAAACTGTCAAAGATAAATCAATAAGTTATAAGAAAAAACCAGTCATAATGAAAAAATCATGTTGACTGGTTTAAAGCTTGTTGAGCAGGTAGAGCCTTTAATCGCGCTTATATCGCCCAAGTTATTTCTTTAAAATGCTAATTCCTTTAAGTAAATTTAATGCTTCAGAGAGCGCATAATCATTGATATCAACGATATTTTTATCTTTGTTTGCTAACTCAGCATCATCTTTGGCTTTTTCTTTACCATTACGTAAATGCCCCGATAAGTCGGCTTCTTTAACAGAAACAAACTCATTATTAGTTAAGGCTTCAAGCTTAACATGTGCTAGAGCAATATCGGGCTCGATACCTTCTGCCTGAATGGAGCGACCTGATGGGGTGAAATAGCGTGCCGTTGTTAATTTTACCGCCGCGCCATTTGAGGTAGGCAGAATGGTTTGCACCGAGCCTTTACCAAAAGATTTTTCGCCCATAATGATGGCACGTTTTTGATCTTGCAGAGCACCTGCTACAATTTCTGAGGCCGATGCTGAGCCAGAATTAATTAAAACCACCATGGGTGCGTCATCAATTAAATCGTCAGGTGCGGCATTAAAACGCATTTCTGAATTTTCAATACGTCCTTCGGTATAGACAATCAAGCCGCTTTTAATAAAGGCATCACTCACTTCAACCGCAGCATTTAACACACCACCTGGATTATTGCGCAAATCCAAGACCAAACCTTTTAACTTAGCTTTGTTATCTTTTTTTAATGTGGTCAATGCTTCGTGTAAATTTTCTCCTGTTCCAGACTGAAAACTACTGATACGCACATACGCATAACCAGGTTCTAAAATTTTACTTTTTACACTTTTAACTTTGATAATGTCTCTAGCAATGGTGATTTTTAATGGCGTATCGGCGCCTTCACGGACAACAGTCAAGACAATTTTACTGCCTGGTTCGCCACGCATCATTTTTACTGCATCGGCTAAGCTCATGCCTTTTACAGGTTTGTCATCTAACTTAACAAACACGTCACCAGCTTTAATGCCCGCTTTTTGTGCTGGCGTATCATCAATGGGAGAGACGACTTTAATAAATCCATTTTCCATCGTGACTTCAATACCAAGTCCACCAAATTGACCTGTCGTGCCTTCTTTAAGCTCTTGATACTCATCTGCTATTAAATAAGCAGAATGCGGATCAAGACCGCTTAACATGCCCCGTATTGCATCTTCTAATAATTTTTTATCCGAGACTGGTTCTACGTAATCATGCTTGATACGTCCAAATATCTCAGTGAAATTTCGTAATTCTTCAAAAGGCAAGGTTTCAGAATCTACTGCTGGCGGACTGCTATCTCGCTCAGCGAAGACAGTACCGCAGGTTCCCATAAACACACCCAACACAATCCCTAAGGACAATATAACAACCGTTTTTTTATTTAACATGCGTTTTTAAACTCCAAATCCTCTGTTTTAAAACAAGCGTTTAACGACTTGCCATGTGCTATTTCGATTTCCGACACCATGTTTGTGGATCAATAGGTAAACCTTGTTTATCACGAATACCAAAATACAAACCAGGTCTACTTTGCCCACCACTCTGCCCAACTGCGGCAATGACTTCTCCTGCCTCAACATGATCATTTTTCTGTTTAAACAAACTCTGATTAAACGCATATAACGTCATAAATCCTTCGTTATGTTCAATAATCATTAAAAAGCCATAATTTTGCATCCATTCAGCAAACGCTACCGTACCTTTGGCAACGGCATGAACGTCTTCGCCTTCTTTGGCTTCAATTAGCACGCCACTCTGAGCTTTTTTAGCCGCCATAGTAGCAAATTTACGTTCTAGTTTGCCACGTACCGGCCATGGTAAGTGACCTTTTAAGTCTGAAAATTTACCACTTATTGAGGTGGCATAAACATTTTCTGTAATGGCTTGCGTGTCTTCTGTAGGTTCATTAGAGGGCTCAATAACATCATCGCTGGTGTTATTGATAAGTTTATCGACACTCACCAATGAGGCCATTAAAGTTTTTAATGTCTGTTCATTTTCTTTTAAGCGTTCAAAGCGTTCAGTATCAGACACCGCATGCTCTAATAATAAGCGATCGCGTTGCTGTTTAAATTTTGCAAATAACTCTTGCTCCGCTTTTTTTTTCGTTAGTGCCTGTTCAAGTATCTCTGTTTCTGCTTGTTTTTGTTTATCAAGTTGATCTAAATGTTCAATGGCTTTCTCAATGGCGGCTAATTTTGTTAGCCGTTCTTTATTAAAATACTCGTAATACATCATCATTCGACTGGAACTGCTGGGGTCTTGCTGATTAAGTATTAGCTTTAATTTACTTTGCTGACCCATTAAATAAGCAGATCGCACTTGATTAACTAGCGCATTATTTTCTTTAGCAATTTCATTGTGGTAAAACTGAATGTCTTGACGAATTTTAAGAAGACTACGATGTTTTTGATCAATTTTACGCTGCGCAGATTTTAATAATGCCGCCGCTTCTCCATACCTTTTCTCAATGTCAGCTAAGGCTTCATCTGCTTGCCCAGAAGACGTTTGTTGAGCATTAGCAGACGTTGTTTCAAAAGAGAATAATCCTTCTGGAATAAAAGAAAAATCTTCAGCATGGGCATTAACGGTAAGCAAGCCCAATAAGGCGAGTAATCGTGGTGTTAAATTCATTCACACACTAATTACTTTTTAACAAGGAATGCCCAGTCATTTCACTAGGTTTTTCAATGCCTAACATTGCCAACATGGTGGGGGCAATATCAGATAAAGTTCCTGCCGAGACCAGCGACTGAGTCCCGCCAACACACATTAAGGGGACTAAATTAGTCGTGTGTGCTGTATGAGCTTGTGCGGACACGTGATCTCGCATTTGTTCAATATTGCCATGATCCGCAGTTAACAATAATTGACCATTTACTGTTTTTAACGCGTCAACTGTTCTTTGTAAGGCATTGTCAATGGCTTCTACAGCGGTGATTGCGGCTGATAAAATACCTGTATGACCCAACATATCACAATTTGCAAAATTACAAATAATCACATCGTACTGGCCGCCCGTAATGGCCGCAACCAAATGATCGGTCACTTCTGGCAAACTCATTTCTGGTTGTTCGTCATAGGTTTTTACGTTAGGTGACGGGACTAAAATACGGTCTTCGCCAACAAATGGGGTATCCACTCCACCACTTAAAAAGAAGGTGACGTGGGCATATTTTTCTGTTTCAGCTAAACGCAATTGTTTCATCCCTTGCTTGGATAATACTTCACCTAAGCCATTTTTTAAATCTACTGATGGAAACGCAATCGGATAAGTAAAGGCTTGATGATATTCCGTTAAGGTACAAAAATAACCCTGATGTGGCGCAGCACCACGTTCAAAATAATCAAACTTAGTGTCAGTTAAAGCTTGGGAAATTTCTCTGGCGCGATCAGCGCGAAAATTCATAAATACTACCGAGTCTTCAGGTGCAATGCTAATAACCTGACCCGCTGCGGACAACACTGCGGTAGGTAAGACAAACTCGTCAGATTCGTTACGTCCATAGGCGGCGGCTAAGCCTTGACTGGCAGTATCGACAGTAAATTCAGCCTCGCCTTTAATCAATAAATCGTATGCTTTTTTAATTCTATCCCAACGATTATCTCTATCCATTGCATAAAAGCGCCCCATAATTGACGCTATTTGACCACAACCTAAGGCGGCAAATTTTGCTGCCAATAAATCAATAGACGCTTGTGCACTTTTAGGGGGAACATCTCGACCATCTAAAAAACCGTGTAAATACACTTTTTTCAAACCACGTTCTGCAGCTAAATCGATCATAGCTAATAACTGTTGTTCATGACTGTGTACGCCACCTGGCGATAACAAACCTAAAATATGCAAAGCACTGCCTTTTTCTTTAGCAACATCAATGGCGTTACACAGCACTGGATTACTAAAAAAACTTAAATCACTTATGGCATCATTTACTTTCGTAAAGTCTTGTGGCACATACCGTCCAGAGCCAATATGAAGATGTCCTACTTCAGAATTGCCCATTTGATCATCGGGTAAGCCCACATCATGTCCTGAACATGTTAAATAGGTCATTGGGTAATCGCGTTGCAATGCATCCCAGCACGGGGTATTTGCCATAGCAATAGCATTATTTTCTTGTTCAGTCGAATAGCCAAATCCGTCAAGAATAAGTAAGACTAAGGGCTTAGGTCGATTTAACATGGTTTATTTGTCTCCTGGAATTAAATAAGCAAAACGGTAAAGAGGGTTTTATCGATTGCTCAAAATACTAAAAAAAAGGTATCATTTTGTGGAACTAGCATAATTCATCTAGTCTTAACACGCTGTGCGCTATATTAATACACGTTAGTGACAGTTGTGTATAAAATTATTGGGAGCTTTTTTTAAAATGGACTGCACACATTTAAATTTATCATTAACGCGCATGGATACTGACAAAAAAAACCAACATTACGAAGATGCTGACATTGCCCAAGCGGCGCGTTGCTTAAAAGCCATGTCACATCCATTAAGACTTAAAATTCTCTGTGTTCTTGGCAATAAAGCTGTTCATGTGCAAGACATTGTTGAGCAAGTGGGCACCAGTCAAAGCAATATTTCTCAGCATCTTTCTATCCTTAAAGAAAAGAAGATTCTTAGCTTCAAAAAAGAAGCTAATCGAGTTTATTACTACATCGACGATAAAAGAATGTCTCAACTTATTGAAATGATGAGAGAAATTTTTTGCTCTTAAGTAAGTTCACCCATTCAATTCACCACTAACTAAAATCACACTCATGGATCGTTTTTTAGAATTTGCGTTAAATCACTACCTTTTAGTCATGGCAGTGTTGGTTGTACTGTATTTTTTAATTCAAGACTTTACTGAAACTGCGTTTAAAAAATTTACCTCAATTACGCCATTGTTAGCGGTTGCTAAAATGAATGACAGCACTGCTATTATCATTGATGTACGCGAACCTATTGAGTTTATGCCAAGCCATATTAAAGACTCAACCAATATCCCTTTAGGTAAAATTACTGAAGAACTGCCCAATTTGGAGCAGTATAAAAACACGCCTATTCTTATTGCTTGCCAATCTGGCACACGTTCGGCAACTGCTGGCAGACTCTTAACTAAAGCGGGCTTTGAACACGTTTTTGTTATTACCGGCGGGATGCAATCTTGGGAAAGTGATTACAAACTTCCCATTAAAAAAGGCACTATCAAGCCACAATCGAAATAATTTAACCCTTTCCTTTTCCTTATCAACTTAAATAAAAAATATCATGGCTGAAGAAATTACCAACAACGAAGAAAAACAATTTTCCATTCAAAAACTGTATACCAAAGATGTTTCATTTGAAACACCTAATTCTCCTGGTATTTTTACAATGAAATGGGAGCCATCTGTTGATTTTAACCTTGGTACACAGGTTAATAATTTAGAAAATGCTCATTATGAAATTTCTTTAACCGTCATCATTACAGTTAAATGCGGTGACACCGTAGCGTATCTTGTTGAAGTTATTCAAGCAGGTATCTTTGTGTTATCTGGTTTTACTGACCAAGAAATGGGCCCGATGATAGGTAGTTTCTGTCCTAATATTTTATTCCCGTATGCACGCGAAGTTATTTCAGATATCGTCACCAAAGGCGGCTTCCCACAAATGATTTTAGCACCTGTTAATTTTGACGCGCTATATGCTCAACATTTGCAACAACTACAGCAAGCACCAAGCACGACTACCCTTAATTAATGGCGAAATTAGCTATTCTTGGGGCGGGTTCTTGGGGCACAGCACTTGCTATTTTGGCAGCCAGGCATGGCTGCCAAACCTTATTATGGGGACATCACGAAGCCCATATTCAGCATCTAAAAACCACGCATTGTAATCATCGTTATTTACCCGATGTTATCTTCCCCGCCACGCTTGAGGTCACCTCTGACTTAAAAGAGGCCGCTAGTTTTAGCTCAACATTGCTCATTTGCGTGCCCAGCCATGCCTTTGAAAACACCCTTAGCACCATCAAACCTTATTTACCCAACAGTGTTCGCATTGCGTGGGCAACCAAAGGCTTTAATCCAAATAACGGCATGTTAATGCACGAAGTGGTGGCTAAATTATTTTCAGACACGCTTCCCGTTGCAATTATTTCAGGGCCTTCGTTTGCTAGTGAAGTTGCTGCCAACTTGCCCACGGCGATTACCATTGCCTCATTTCAACCTGAATTTGCCCAAGATTTAACCGAAATTTTCCATAGTGGACGTTTTCGAACCTACACAAGCACTGATGTTATTGGTGTTGAAGTGGGCGGGGCGGTTAAAAATGTGTTAGCCATTGCTGCCGGTATTGCCGATGGCTTAAACCTAGGGGCCAATACACGCTCGGCACTGATTACCCGTGGTTTAACAGAAATTATTCGTTTAGGTCTGAAACTTGGTGGCAAACAGGATACCTTTATGGGCTTGGCAGGCTTAGGTGATTTAATTTTAACTTGCACGGATAATCAATCCAGAAATCGACGTTTAGGCTTAGCCTTAGGTCAAGGGCATAGTATAGGCAGTGCTATTGCACAAATTGGTCAAGAAATAGAAGGCGTGGGTGCAGCAAAAGAAACGTATTTACTCGCGCAAAAATTTAATATCGATATGCCGATTACTGAGCAAACTTATAAAGTGCTGTATGAACAGTTAGATCCATTAACTGCGGTAGAAAACTTATTATCCAGAGAAACAAAGTCAGAATATTAACCCTTATCTTGAAGAGGATGAAAAATCTGTATTTTTGCATCCTGAAAACGCTAACTGCCGCCAAGCCTCATACACCACAACAGCAACAGTATTAGATAAATTTAAGCTACGACTGTCTGCACACATAGGCAGATACAAACAATGTTGTTCCCCTAAGTCAGCACGAAGCGATGCCGGTAGGCCGCGTGTTTCAGGGCCAAATAAAAAGGCATCTTCATCGGCAAAAGCTATATCTGAAAACACCCTTGTGCCTTTAGTTGTTAAGGCGAATAATCGCTTGGGCTGAATAATATCAATAAATTCTGTTAAAGAATCATACACTTTAATCCTTGCCCACTCATGGTAATCTAAACCCGCGCGACGTAATTTTTTATCGTCTAAATCAAAGCCTAAGGGCTTTATCAAATGCAGTGCGGTGCCCGTATTGGCGCACAAACGAATAATATTGCCCGTATTCGCAGGAATTTCAGGTTCAAATAAAACTATATGTAACATGCGTTTAAAATATTCAATCAGTGAAGTGTGCAATAAAAGAGGCGGCCTTCTATTTTTAAAAAAAGCGTCTATTTAAATAATAAGTGCAAGCGTTTGGTCGACGCTACGACTGTAAATTTTTACCAAGACTTACCGCCTCTTTGAAGCCTATTGAATACTTTTATAGGTTTTCATTTTTAAGCTTAATACTCAGGTAATCAGGCTTAAGGCGCAATGCTACCTTCGCTTGGCGCATAAGCATCGGTGCTGAGTTCAATTAAGGGCTGCTCTTCTTGTCCCATTTGCCTAAATAGCAGTGCGCCTGCCAAATTTTTAGGTGCGGTGCTTGTACAGCTGCCTTTAATAAGTAACCAAGGTGAATCCTTAACTGATGAGCCATCATCATCTCTATAATTTATATCCGTCGTAAAGTCTACCCAATTTGGATTGAGTGGCGCCTTATTGGTCAGGGGGCGGCGTGCTTGACTGTTTGGTTTAAAAACCATAGACGTATACGTTAACCCCGCGCGATATAACACGTCATCAGAACCAGCGCTGCCTAAGGTGGTGTAGTGATAAGCAATGGCTAATTTGCCACTGGTATTGAAACCACCGCGCACAACATCGTTTATTTCAAAATACTGAAAGCCAGGGCTGACCGGTCTTCTATCATAATCCACATTAGTTAATCTGATCTTCGCGCCATAAATGCACTGCTTATCTTTACGCCACACAGTATCGGTAACAGTGCCTATTGTAATTGCTTGGCGTAAGGTGTAAGCATTATTCATGACAAGATTGCGAACAGTTGTTGCTGTTTGCTGATAGCCAGTCATCGGTGGATTAATACTAGGGATTGCACAAAAATTATTGGCACCGTTAGCAGGTGCAAAGGTGGGCGGTGTTGAACCATTAGGGTTCATACCAAAATTGCCAGTGAGGTTACAGCGCACATAAGCAGTAATCCCGTCTTTTACGGTGAAACCCGTGGCAGGTAAATTAACAAATCCTGTGGCCAGTAGGGGAGTCGAAGTGATGAGTAAACTCACTAATAAGCTGGAAGTAAGTGGTGTTGTGTTCATATATTCTCCTAAAAAATTGAGTGGGGCACTATATTAGCGCAGTTTAGTAACGGTAGCGCAACATATATTAGCGCAGTTTAGTAACGGTAGCGCAACAATAGTATTAAAAACCATGCCCCACACACGAGGTAATGTGGTGGTCATCTACAAACGCACCGTCTGGACAAATAGCATGAGTAAAGCGGGTGTGTTGATCAATTGCTGCCGTTTGGGTATTACGTGCTGCCAATAAATTAGCACCACTAAGATCCGCCCCTTCTAAATTGGCATAATTAAGATCGGCTTCAGCAAGATTGGCGTGCTTAAGGTGGGCGCCAGAAAAATCAGTATTACTTAATTCTGCAGCCGTCAATTCAGCATGGTGCAGGGCGGCATGACTAAGCGAACTACCAGAAAGCTGAGCGTAGCTCATCTCTGCATCAGTTAAATTTACCGCTGATAAGTTGCTTGCTGAAAAGTGTGCACCAGTCATAATTGCCCCCATCATCTGAGCACCAGATAAATTACTGGCATTAAATTGCGCGCCGTATAGCTCTGCATTAACAAGAATAATCCCCTGTAAATTTGCCGACTCCGCACGTACTGGATTATTACCTTCCGAGTGCAGTTCAGACAGATCAGCATGATCAAGTTGAGTCTCAGCGTTAATCAGCAGCGTACCTAGCACTGTTGCACCACGCAAATTAGCGCCACTAAGATTAGCGGCCCCTAATGCTCCACTAAGTTTAGCGCGAGATAAATTGGCACCGTGTAAATCCAATCCGTTAATGGTATTTTCAGTGGTGAAATCACATTCATTTAATTGTGCATTGGGTTGCTGTTGCTGACAAGCCAGCTCATCTTGTGCCGTGGCGTGGTTAAGTTTACGCCAATAGTGTGGGCTTAATGAAGGTGGTTGATACTGGTTAGCGGCGCTAATACTTAAATACATTGCGCCTTGATAGAGGACGCGGTCATGGCGAGCATAGTTCAGACTCTCTCCCCAATCACCACGAAAAACACCTGGCAAGGCTTGGGATTTAGCTTGCCCATGTGGTGCAGAAGGGTACGCGTTTATGGTTGATTGCCACTGCGCTACTGTCTCAGTATGCGTGTTGATGGCGGTTAAGATTGGCTTAGCTAAGCCTTGGGCTGCGGGTTGCGTGTGTTCAGGTGTGTTAAGTTGAGCAGGTAAGAAGGTATAAACTACACCTAACGTACTGCTAAGAAGCATTGGCAGGATAATAAAAAAGTGTTGAGGGCGCATCATTGTTGCTAGCCTATGGATTGAATGATTGAGCTTACGCAGTCAGGTGCCGCATACACAGTGAAGGAGTATAGTATCGAAAAAAACAGTGGCAACATACTGGTAAAAGTTGGCTAGCCAATAACACGGGGTCATAGTTAACGTTTAAACCGCTCCTACTAAGTGCGTTTACAGCACTCAGTAGAGCCGTGTTGAGGGTCTCGTATTAAGTGGGTAGACCAAAATTTTCCTGCAATAATGAAAATTTTTTCCTGTACAGTATTATTGAAACCCTTTTACTATGCCCTGACATAATTTGCCAAAAAATAGCCTAACACATAGATAGTTTGCCTTTAGCCTTACGATATGTTCAAAAATTCATTTAAGCCATCTTTATTATTAACTCCCACCACACTGCATCTGTTAAGCATATTGATTACTCAATTGCCGGCACAGCTAAGTTACGCAGCAACCTCCGACACCTTAGCCACCGAGCTTGAAGCGGTTGAAATCATAGGTGAATCTTATACCACACTAGGGCCAGGTGAGGGCTTGAGCTTAACAAAAGAACAGCTGCCTGGTAACGTTCAAGTCATTACCAGTGAAGACATTAAAGCATCGATGGCAAGTAGCATGGGTGAGTTAGTCAATGCACAGCTGCAATCGGTCAATGTTAACGATTACCAAGGCAATCCGTTTCAAATGGATATTACCTATCGTGGTTTTTCCGCCTCGCCACAACTGGGCACGCCCCAAGGCTTATCCGTGTTTTTAGATGGCGTAAGAGTAAACGAGCCCTTTGGTGATGTCGTCAATTGGGATTTATTGCCGATGAACGCCTTAGCAGGTATGGATGTGTTTCCAGGCTCTAATCCCTTATTTGGACTTAATACCTTAGGTGGTGCATTAGCATTACGAACCAAAAATGGTTTTGATGATGCGGGTGTTAATGTGAGCATGCTAGGTGGTTCATGGGAACGTAAAAAAGGTGAACTCTCCGCAGGTTGGAATAATGGCGTATTAGGTGGCTTTGTTGCGTTTACGGGATTTGATGAAGACGGGTGGCGCATGAATTCACCCACGCAAGTTAACCAAGGTTTTACACGAATGGATTGGCACAGTGATCGATTTACCATGCAAGCCAGCAGCCTTATCGTAAGTAATCAATTATTGGGCAACGGCCTGATTCCCACGACTTTATTCACGCAAAATCCAACGGCGGTGTTTAGCTCACCAGACAGCACGGATAATGATTTACAACATTATCATTTAGGCGGCGAATTTTTTTTTAATGACCGGCTTAGTTTAACGGGCAAGCTTTATCATCGTACTAGCAATCGACACACTGTTGCAGGCGATATTTATGAAGATTTCCAAACTATGGACAGTGATTGGTCAAATCCATTGGTTGCTAAAGGTACGCGCACAGGGCAACCTGTATGCCGTTATCAGGATGCCAATAGCGATGGCATACCTGATTATGGTTTAGATGTGAATAGCGATGGCATGATTGATTCTGGCAGCATCAACACCCCCTTGACCGCTAGTAATCAGGATGCCATTGCCTTAGTACCCCCGCTGGAAGCTGAGTGCGATCAAATTAATTATGTGCCAGTAACTAAGTCCGCAGGTGCCCGTAACGGTGCCGCAGGCGATCCAAGCAATCAAGGCACTGGTGCTGCTGCAACGGGTTGGGCTGAGGGAACACCGATTGGTGTGTTAAGTACCACGGCAATTGAGCAGCTAAGCGAGGGGGGCTCAATGCAATTAAACTGGAGCAGCGCTCAGCATAAATTTATGGTGGGCAGTTCGGTAGACAGTTCAGATACAGATTTTGACACCGGGCAACGCTTAGGCTTAATGGATGCCTCGCATCGTGTTTATCTTGATCCAACGGGTATCTCTCCAGTGTTTGTTGCCGCGCAGGAAGCTATTCACAATAATTCTTTTGTGGGTAAATCCTCTACGTTTGCTGGTTATGTAAGTGAAACGTTTTCACCTAAAGATAATCTGCATGTAAATGTTGCAGGGCGATTTAACCATACTGAAGTCAATAATCAACTAAAGGCACGAACCCGAGCAGGGGTTGACAGCCTGCATAATATTCTTGACCTCAATCGTTATCGACCAACAGTCACCGTGTGTCAAGGCACCGATCCAGCCTTGTGCGGAAATACCCCTAACTATAATTTGCGTGCCAATTGGGACAAAGATGTGCTGTTATCACAAGACCCTTATTATGGTTTAGGGCGTTACAGCGAAACACCTACTGCCGAACGTTTTACCTACAATTCCTTTAACCCTTCGTTTGGACTCAGTTATTTGCCCTTTAAGAATACCCAGATGGCAATGAACGATCTCAATGGATTTTTTAACTGGAGCCAAGGCACACGCACACCGTCCAGTGTTGAACTTGGCTGCGCTTACGACGGCACACTGGTGCCGCAAACGGCAGGCGATCCAAATTCACCCAGCATTCCTAAAAGCCTTGCCTCTATTGGCGGTGCCTGCACTTTACCAACCTCCTTATCTGGCGACCCTTTTTTACCACAAATCTTTGCTAACTCGTTTGAAGTGGGGATGCGCGGCACTATGTTTAAGCAGTGGCAATGGAATTCCAGTGTTTATCGCACCGAATTACAAGATGATATTTATTTAGTAGGTATTACGGCGAGCCGTAGTTTTTTTGACACGATAGGCGATACCCGTAGACAAGGTATAGAGTTAGGTTTTTCTGGACAACTTGGTCGTGTTGATCTTCGCGTTAATTACGGACTGACCGAAGCCACGTTTCAATCTAATTTATTTATGTTAAGTCCACATAATAGCAGTGCTGCCATCAGCACGCCGTTAGAACCGCAATACGACTCATCGGGTAGGCCGTTAGAAGCGATTACAGATATGATTCATATTCAGCCTGGTGATCGTATGCCTGGTATTCCGCTGCATAATCTTAATATCGCTGTTAATCTGCATGCCACCCAAAAATGGGAAATAGGGGTAAGCATGGTTGCGCATTCCTCCTCGTTTGTGCGCGGCAACGAAAACAACGCGCATAGCCAAGGTGCCTATGAATATATTGAACGCCCCAACAGCACTGGTACGGGCTTGGAATTGCTCCGCCTACGACAATTTACCGATGCCGGTAGCGTGTCTGGTTATGTTGTGTTTAATCTTAAAAGCCGTTACCAACTGAGCAAAGAATTCTCAGTATTTGGTATGGTGAATAATCTCTTCGATAGCCAATACGCCAGCGCCGGACGACTTGGAATCAATCCTTTTTCACCCTCTGAAAAAGGCGCGATAGGCACCAGTGGCTGGAATTACAATTCCAATGATTGGCTTAACACCACGCTCATTGGCCCTGGCGCACCACGTGCTTACTGGGTAGGGCTTGATTATCATTTTGAGTAACTTAAAATGCCAAATACAGCTTTTTATAGGCGTGGTATTTTTATGTAAGTAATTGACTTACAACTCCAACGGGTTGAAGAAATCAAATAAAGCCCACGTAACAAACGTGCAGCGCTTTACGATTTAAATCATTATTTTTGGCTTGATTGGTCACACTCAAAAACAAAAAAAACAACGACAAAATTAGAGCTAAAACACAGTTTTTTTGAAAATTATATTGATAATCCAAGCAAGCAAACTCAATCAATTTTCACTATATGTTTAAGATGATAAGCCTCGGTTACCGTTAGTCTAATGGACGTTGTTGCAATACCATCGATACGGCGGCGGCGCGGGTAACTACGCCTAGTTTTTCAAAAATATGTTCTAAATGTTTATTCACTGTTCGTGGGCTGGTCGCTAAAATTAAGCCAATGTCTTTATTAGTTTTGCCGCGTGAAATCCACATTAATATTTCTGCTTCACGAAAGGTCAACCCTAATGAGCCTTTTAGTGCGTCTAAATCCCAATCTGTTGCAGGTGTTTTTTGCAGAAGCAGTAAGTGTTCACCAATGTGTTGACTGAGGTCTATTTTGGCGAGAAAGCCATTTTTATCGGTATAGTCAAGGGTGTTTAGGTGCGTTAAATCAGTCTTTGTGCTGAGACTTTTGTTTACCCACGCGGCTAAGGGCGAAGGTAACGGCTGTCCCAAATAAGAGGGCGGTGTAGCAACTGTGGTCGGAGAAAAGTTAGCAAACGCAGTTAGCCAGTCCTGTGCTGAGGGCGTTAACCAGACTATGTTTTGTGCTGAATTAATACTTAAGGCCGAAAAATCACCATGCTGAAGAAGGTGTTGAGTGCGTTGGAATACGCGTGCTTGCGCTAGATGAACGTCAATGCGTGCTAACACTTCTTGAGGACGAATGGGTTTTATAATGTAATCCTGTGCGCCTTCACCAAAGCCACGTAATAAATCATCTAATTCGCTTAAGCCAGTCATAAATAAAATGGGGATGTGTTCTGTGCTAGGATCCGTTTTTAAACGGTGGCAGGTTTCAAAGCCGTCAATTCCTGGCATCATGACATCTAATAAAATAATATCTGGTTTAAGATAATGTATTTGTTCTAATGCAGATAAGCCATCAGTGGCAACTAAGACACGATAATTAGCTTCGGCAAGGGTGTCGGATAATAACGCTAAATTGCCAGGCGTATCGTCGACAATCATGACGGTTGCAGTGTGGTTGACGTGTTCTTTTAGCATGGCAAAGGGTCTCCTTAAAGGCGTTATAGGCCTAGTAATTTTCTAATTTCGCCAAGCCTAAATTCACTTGCCAGTGTTTTTATCGTGGTTAAAAAAGCGTGGTGATCAGGCTGCGTGGTCAGTATGTTATCAATGCGTGTCGTTAACCCACGAATATCTCCAATGCGTACTAAATCAATAAGTTCCGCTTGAATGCTTTCTGGTAAGGGAGGTAAAGCGATGCTGGGTGCTGTTGTGGGGGTGCTGAGTTGAGGCGTAAGGGTTTGATTACAAATCCAGTGTAAATCTAAACATTGTTTGAGTTTATAGAGTAAGTCATCAACTTGAATGGGTTTGCTTAAGAAAGCATTACACCCTGCATTGCTGGCATTTAAGCGGTCGGTGGGATATGCATTGGCACTTAAGACAATGATGGGCATCATACAGTCTTGTTGACGTAATTGTAGGATGGTTTCTATGCCATCAATACCGGTCATTGATAAGTCTAAGATGATTACATCGGGTGAGGAATGCTTGATTTGCTCAAGACATGCTTCGCCTGAACTGGCTTCGTCTACATAAAATCCTAACGGCTCTAAAATACCCAGTAATAATTGTCGATGATCAATTTGGTCGTCAACCACTAATATTTTTTTTCTATCGCCTTGATAACCAATAATATGTTCATCGTGCTGTGGCTCTGCTTCGGTTGTTACGCTGGGTAATAATAAGCGCACGATAAAGGTAGAGCCTTGCTCGATGGTGCTTGTAACGGTGAGTTCTCCCCCCATAATTTCCGCTAATATTTTACTGATGGTTAAGCCTAAACCACTGCCTGTATGGGCATTGCCGGTGTGCGTGTTTAAGCGAATAAAAGGTTGAAAAATGGCGTCTAATTGCGCTTCTTCTATACCAGGGCCGGTATCGCTGATTTCAAAATTGGTAACGCCACTGCTGTAGCGGATACGAAAATTAATTTCACCACAGGCCGTAAATTTAACTGCATTACCCAATAAATTAATCAATATCTGTCCAACACGTTTTTCATCGCCACGGATACGTTCGGGTAAGTTATGTGGAAAATAGTAATTAAAGCGCACGCCTTTTTGCTCGGCTTGACCTTTAAATAGATTAACTAAGTGCTCAAGAAATTGTGCAAAATGAATGGTGTCATATTTGAGTTCGAAGCGACGCGCTTCAATGCGAGCAATATCAAGAATATCTTCAATCAGTGAGGCTAAATGTTCGCCACTACGTTTAAGTGTTTGCACCGCTTGTTTACGGTGCTCTGGAATACTTGAATCATTACTTAAAATATGGGCGTAGCCAATAATACTGTTTAAAGGTGAGCGTATTTCATGACTCATATTGCTTAAGAAACGACTTTTTGCGGTGTTTGCAGTATCTGCCATTTTTATTGCTTGAGCTAATTTAGCATCAGTTTTTTTATGTTCATTTATTTCTTCTTGCAGCAACTGAGTTTGTTTGGCTGTTTCATCCTGAGCAATGCGTCGACTTTCAGCATTTAAAATTAGCCACCACGTACATAAGCCAATAAACACCAATACCGAGGCGTACACTTTTAAAAAATTATTAAGCAGTAACTGAAACTGGACAAAATTTTGTTGAACACTGAGTAAATCTTGATAATAAATTATGCCTATAAAAAGACTGGTGAGTAGGGAAAGAAATAAAAATAACAGTAAAAAACGTAATAAGCGTAAACGTGTGGCGAGGCTTAAAGAGAGAAATGCTAATTTTTTAGCTAAGCTTTCTAAATAATCATCAAAACGAAAGCCTTGTTTACACATATCTTGACAGCGGGCATCTAAGGTACAGCATAACGAGCAAATACTGCCTGCATAGGCGGGGCAATAGGCAATGTCTTGGTGTTCAAAGTTATTTTCACAGATTGAGCATTTAGGATGGATTTGGGCATTATTAAGCTCACGATCGCGGGCTAAATAATGTTTGCCACGGGTTAAATAAGCAAGCGCAGGTGTTAATAAAAAGGCTAACAGGAAGGCGATAAAGCCTGAAAAGGCTTTGGCAAATTCACCAAATACCTCAGCATAAGCCAGTATCGACAGCAGTGACGCCAGTAAGGTGGAAATAATGCCAACAGGATTTAAGTCAGGTAGATAGGCACGTTTAAACTCAATAATTTTAGGACTTAAGCCTAAGGGTTTATTGATTAATAATTCGGCTGCAAGGGTGCAAATCCACGCAATTGACATGTGAGAAAACAAGCCAAGCACTTTTTCAAGCGCACCAAATACTCCAAACTCCATTAACAGCAAGGCAATTAAGACATTAAAAAATAACCAAATAACACGACCAGGGTGATTATGAGTCATGCGCGAAAAAAAATTTGACCACGCTAATGAGCCAGCATACGCATTGGTGACATTGATTTTAATTTGACTCAGGATAACCAGTAAGGTGGTTGCAGCAAGCGCCCATTGTGGATTATCAAACAGCATTCGATACGCTACAAAATACATTTGTGTTGGTTCGTGTGCGTGTAGGGCGGGAATGCCATGACGAATGGCTAAGTGTGCGAGTAAAGCACCTAAGAGTTGCCGTAATGCACCAAAAATAATCCATCCTGGACCGCCGGCAATCACTGCACACCACCAGCGTTTGGGGCGAGTGCTTTGGGTATCAGGCATAAACCGTAAAAAGTCCACTTGTTCGCCAATCTGAGCAATCATTGAAAACGCAATCGTTGACGCTGCGCCAAATAGCAACCAATCAAAACCTTGTCCTGTGCCAGCAATCCACGCATACGTTTTTAGGATGGGCAGTGCTTCTGCTTCACGACATGCGACAGCAATATAAGGCGCAATCAGCAACAGTAACCAGAGTGGTTGAGTCCACAATTGCATGCGGCTAATGGTGGTAATGCCGTAGGTAACTAAGGGTATCACTACGATGGCACTGATAATGTAGGCAAGCGAAAGCGGAATATGAAAATATAATTCAATCGCCAGCGACATAATGGACGCTTCTAATGCGAATAAGGTAAACGTATACGCCGCGTAAATTAGGGAGGTAAAGGTTGAGCCCATGTAGCCAAAGCCTGCACTACGGGTGAGTAAGTCAATATCAATATGGTAACGCGCGGCGTAATAACTAATGGGAAAGCTGGTGATAAAAATCAATAGACCAACACTGATAATTGCCCACACAGCGTTGGTGAAGCCATAGTTGATAGATAAAAAACCACCAATGGCTTCTAACACTAAAAACGAAGTTGATCCAAAAGCGGTGTTTGCAACTTCAAATTCTGACCATTTACGAAACCGACTGGGTGCATAACGTAAGGCATAGTCTTCCATGGTTTCATTGGCGACCAACTCGTTATAATCGCGGCGAATTTTGGTAATGTATTGGTAAATTTCCATTATTAAGAATGCAAATGCCTAGTGAAATAAAGCCTCATCGCCCATAACTTACATCGTTTAAAAGTCTGTTAACAAGCGTACCTGTTTAAAAAATAGGTTCATCAACGGTGGGCAGTGCAGCTAAGTCTACTGGTTTGACTATTTTACGGTTAACGACGCTCATGACCTATATGAATAATCAGCGGTGTTCCCTGATTATGAATAATAAGATCCTGCTGTTGTTCTGTGGCATGTAAGTCTTGACGCTGAGTTTTAGCATTAGAGTCGGTACGCGCAGGTCGCGTTTCTATGTGTACTGACGGCAGCCAAGCTGTGGCGGCGTTGTTAGTTGTTTTGGTAGGTGTTACGTCGGTGGCGAGTGTCGGTTGTCGCCACTGGCTTAATGAATTAAAACAGGTGGTGGTGATGTGATGACTTAGCTGCATGAGGCGTTTGCTCTTATCGGGTTCTTGCGTTAACACGGCGACGCTAAACGTCATGGTGTGTTCAATAACCTCAGTGTGAGGCGGAGGTGTGGTTAACTGACAATGAATCGGTAGCACATCTTCTTTCTGAAAATCAGGTGCGCGTGGATCAGAATTACCTGCGCTAAAAGAAAAGCCAATGGGGGTGGCTAAATGACTAATATCACCCAGTGTTGCGGTGAGTTGATAGCCGGCAATCTCCGCTGGCGTCAAGGGATAGTGCCAAGTATCCAGATTTTTGCGCACCTGAGCAACAATATCATGATGATCCGTCGTGCTTAGCAAGCGTGCTAGCGTGTTGTTGAGCTGCGTATTACTCACCAGCATAAAGGGCAACGCACTGAGCGCTGTATTGTTGTGTTCGGCAGCAGGCGCGTCTGCAAACACGACCGATGAGCTCAGTGTTTGTACTAACACACACAGTAAAAAATACGTCAATAGTGATTGCTTAACAAAGCGACAAGCGGTCATATCTTTCTCCCATTTAGTAGACCTTTACTTTAATAGACTCTTTTATCCCCAGCTATGCGTTAAATGACTGATGCGTTATTTAACGGATTGTCGCGTCGTTCATAACACACAATAATCAGTCCCGACAACGCAAGTTCATCGTCCCCAGCGCATAGCTGAAGGGCATAAGCATTCAACCATGAGGAGAAGCAATGAAAACCTTAATAAAGTTAGACTTGGATAAAAAACCTTGGGAGCAAGAGGGACAAATTCATAACCGCTGGCATTCTGATTTACCTATGGTAGCCATGGTTAAACCAGGGGATGAATTTCGTGTGGAATGTATGGATTGGACGGGGGGACAAATTGGTAATAACGACAGTGCCAATGATGTTCGTGATGTGGATTTAACGCAAGTGCATTATCTGAGCGGCCCCATTGGTGTTGAAGGCGCTGAGCCAGGTGATTTAATGGTGGTCGATATTTTAGATGTTGGCACCTTTGATGAGTATCAATGGGGGTTTAACGGCTTATTTGCTAAAGAAAATGGCGGTGGGTTTTTAACCGATCACTACCCTGAAGCGCGTAAATCAATTTGGGATTTTCATGGCATCTACACCACTTCTCGGCATGTGCCACATGTTAAATTTGCGGGCATTATGCATCCTGGTTTGATTGGCTGCTTGCCGTCTAAAGAATTATTGGCAACATGGAACGCTCGCGAAGCCGCCTTAATTGCCACTGACCCAGAGCGCGTACCGGCCTTAGCGTTACCGCCTAATCCACAATCAGCGGTTATGGGTAAGTTAACAGGCGACGCCGCCAAAGCCGCCGCTGCTGAAGGTGCGCGTACCGTTCCACCACGAGATCATGGCGGTAACTGCGATATAAAAAATCTTACCAAAGGCTCAAAAGTTTATTTTCCTGTGTATGTCAAAGACGGTGGCTTATCGATGGGGGATTTGCATTTTTCCCAAGGCGATGGAGAAATCACCTTCTGCGGTGCTATCGAAATGGCGGGCTATTTAGATATTAAAGTCAGTCTAATTAAAGACGGCATGAAAAAATATGGTATTAAAAATCCAATTTTTCAGCCCAGTCCCTTAACCCCTAATTATCGCGATTATCTTATTTTTGAAGGCATTTCTGTTGATGAACAAGGCGTACAGCATTATTTAGATGTTCATGTTGCGTATCGTCAAGCCTGTTTAAATGCCATTGAATATTTGAAAAAGTTTGGTTACAGCGGCGCACAGGCGTTATCTATTTTAGGCACCGCGCCTATCGAAGGTCATATCAGCGGTATTGTTGATATTCCTAATGCCTGCGCAACGTTATGGTTACCTACTGAAATCTTTGATTTCGATTTGAAACCCAATGCTGATGGGCCGCAACTTATCGTGCGTGAAGCTGTCGACATGGCATCAACGAGTTAATGTGGAGTGAGCCTGTATGCCTTTATATGAATACCATTGCCCTGTCTGCGCCACTCACTTCACTGCACTTAAGAAGATGTCGGCAAGTCATTTACCTGCATCGTGTCAAAGCTGTGGTGAGTTAAGTCGCAGAGTGCTGTCAGCTCCACACATTGCCTTAGTGGGTGCGGCACAAAAACGCGCTTATGAGCGCAATGAAAAATCTGCCCATGAGCCAAGCTCGGTGCGCCGAAGTTCCTGTGGTTGTTCTGGACGGCATGTCTGCCAAACCTCAGCCACCTCTTCGGTAACGCGCGAGCCTTCAGGCACAGTGTTACAACGGCAAACAAAAGCCACGGCAAGACCTTGGATGTTAGGGCATTAGCCCAAGAGGTTTCTTTATTCATCAGCAAAGAGAGGTGCTCAACATAGGTGTACTGCATGAGTGACGAATAACTACCTGTAGATGTTTTTATTGTTTAACTTTAGGAGAAGTAAATGCGTAATCTCAACCAATATTGCAAGCTAACAAAAGGCTTTGCAGGTTTACCCATTGCCTGTGCTATCGCAGGCTTAATGACCATGAGTCAAGTCTTTGCTGGAGATTTTCCAACGGCAGCGGTTAATACCACAGGGCTGGCAGTCACTGATAGCACGGTAAAAGTGGGGATATTACATTCTGCCACTGGCACCATGGCGATCAGTGAAACAGGCTCTATTCAGGCTGAAAAATTAGCTATTGCACAAATTAATGAATTGGGCGGTATCTTAGGCAGAAAAATTGAAGTTATTCAAGAAGATGGCGCAAGTGATTGGCCAACCTTTGCCGAAAAGTCTAAAAAATTATTAGAGAATGACAAAGTCGCTGCCGTATTTGGTTGCTGGACTTCAGCCTCGCGTAAAGCAGCGTTACCTGTGTTTGAAAAAGACAATGGCTTGTTGTTTTATCCAACTTTTTATGAAGGCTTAGAACAATCTAAAAACGTGTTCTACACCGGACAAGAAGCTACCCAGCAAATTTTAGCGGGCTTAGATTGGATTGCCAAAGAAAAGAAAGCGAAAACCTATTATTTAATTGGTTCTGATTATATTTGGCCACGTACCTCAATGAAAATTGCGCGTAAACATATCGAGCAACATTTGGGCGGTAAAGTCGTCGGTGAAGAATATATTGCCTTGGGCGACACGCAATTTGGTTCGGTGATTAATAAAATTAAATTGAAAAAACCTGATGTGATTTATGCCGCTGTAGTGGGGGGCAGTAATGTAGCATGGTTTAAACAATTGAATGCCGCGGGCCTCAACGCTAAAAAACAAACCATGTTAACCATTTCAGTGACTGAAGATGAAGTACTAGGTATTGGTGGGGAAAATTTAGAAGGCTTTTATTCGGCGATGAAATATTTCCAATCATTAAAAAATGTTAATAACGACAAATTTGTTGCTGAATTCAAAAAAGCCTATGGCGAAGCGTCAGTAATTGGTGATGTAACTCAAGCCGCTTATTTAGGGCCGTGGTTATGGAAAGCAGCGGTAGAACGTGCTGGCAGTTTTGATGTTGATAAAGCCGTGGTGGCGTTACCTGGTTATGAACTAACCAGCGCACCCGAAGGTTATGTGAAAGTGGATCCAAATCATCACTTGTTAAGTAAATTAAGAATTGGTAAATGGCTTAAAAATGGTCAAGCTGAAGTTGTTTATGAATCAGGTTTGCTTCAACCTGACCCTTTCCCTAAAGGCTATCAATAAGCCGCTTTATTAAGGTGTCGTGCAGAGTGCGAAGCGATTCGCACCCTGCTTAGGTAAAGGTGTGCATGAAGCAATAGATAATTAGGAGACTGATAATGTTTGGATACACCGTAGAAGAAGTGGGCAATATCATGGTAATGCAGGGCTTTTCAGGCTTAAGTCTGTTTAGTGTGTTGCTCTTAATGGCTTTAGGTTTAGCGATTATTTTTGGGCAAATGGGCGTTATCAATATGGCACACGGTGAATTTATGACCGTAGGCGCGTATACCACCGTGTTTTTATCAAAATTGGCCGTTGAATACGATATCGTTAAAAGTTATTTTGTTTTTGCGATTATTGCAGCGTTTATTATCGCGTTTGTGCTGGGTTATCTTATTGAATATATGATGATTCGGCATCTTTACAAACGCCCTTTAGATACCTTGTTAGCCACGTGGGGGTTAAGTTTAGTAATGCAACAGGTGTTCCGTTCAACTTTTGGCGCAAAAGAAGTCAGTGCAGAATTACCAGAATGGTTATTAGGGTCTTTTCAACCTACAGAAGGTATCGATATTCCCATTAATGGTGTTTTTGTGATGGCTTTAGCATTAATCGTTACCGTCAGTGTGTATTTGTATATGTTCCGCTCTCGTGGTGGCTTACGCGTTCGCGCTACCATGCAAAATAGAGTCATGGCGGGGGCGGTGGGCATCAATACTAAACAAGTTGATCGGGTTACGTTTGCTTTAGGGTGTGGCATTGCTGGTGTAGCGGGTGCAGCGTTTACAACCATTGCTTCAACTGGACCCACCACGGGCTCACTTTATATTGTCGACAGTTTCATGGTTGTAGTGTTTGGCGGTGCCGCCAGTTTAATGGGAACTATCGCTTCAGCTTTTGGTATTGCCCAAGCACAATCTATTTTGCAGTTCTTTATGACCAGTTCTATGGGAAAAGTTGCCACCTTAATGACCATCGTTATTATTTTAATGATGCGTCCAGAAGGATTGTTTGCCGCAAAAGTTAGGAAATAAACAGGGGAACGTTATGAATGCGCTATCAGAAAAATTATTGGGTGGGAAACAAGGAGCCATACATTTAGCCATCTTAGCAGTGCTGTTATTGGTTATCTTGCCATTGTGTTTAGATTTATTTCGCCTAGGGTTAGTCGGTAAATATGTAACCTATGCGTTTGTGGCAATTAGTTTAGTGTTGTTGTGGGGCAATGGTGGCGTATTGAGTTTAGGGCAGGGCATGTTTTTTGGTTTGGGTGGCTATTGCATGGCGATGTTTCTTAAATTAGAAGCCTCAGATCCAATCAGTACCAAAATTCAAACTACCCCTGGGATTCCTGATTTTATGGATTGGAACCAAATTGTTGAGTTACCCTGGTTTTGGGAACCCTTTAAAAGCTTACCGTTAACCTTGCTTTTAGTCCTTGGAGTGCCCGTGTTGCTGGCATTTATTATTGGCATGGCGATGTTCACACGACGTGTGGGCGGGGTGTATTTTTCCATTATTACTCAGGCAATTGCGTTAATTTTAAGTATTTTAATTGTCGGCCAACAAGGTTACACCGGCGGCGTAAATGGCATTACAGATTTAAAAACCTTATCAGGTTGGGATATACGCACAGACAGTGCTAAATATTGGCTATATTTTGTTAATGCCAGCTTGTTAATCCTGTGCATAATGTTGTCACGCTTCATTTTAACCTCAAAATTTGGCATGTTATTACTGGCAATGCGCGACAAAGAAGAGCGTGTTCGCTTTTCTGGGTACGATGTGGCGAGTTTTAAAATCTTTATTTTTTGCGTAGCTGCGATGATTTCTGCTGTAGGTGGCGCTATGTTCACTTTACAAATTGGCTTCATGTCACCAAGTTTTGTTGGCATAGTGCCGTCCATTGAAATGGTTATCTTTGCCGCAGTAGGTGGGCGCATATCTTTAATTGGCGCAGTCTACGGCACTTTATTGGTTAATTTTGGCAAAACAATGTTTTCAGAAACTTACCCTGAATTATGGTTATTTTTAATGGGCGGCTTGTTTATTGCGGTGGTGATGTTTTTTCCAGAGGGGTTAGCAGGTCTTTATGAAAAATATGCGCCATATTTTTCAATCACCTCTTTACACACTAGGTGGCTGAAAAAAGTCCAAAAAGTATCAGGAGAAAGCTAATGAATCCGACTGAATTTATTTTAACAATAGAAGATTTAACGGTATCTTTTGATGGCTTCAAGGCTGTTGATAATTTAAATTTATACATTGAGAATAATGAGTTGCGTGTGGTTATTGGGCCTAATGGCGCGGGTAAAACAACCTTATTAGATTTAATTTGTGGTAAAACAAAAGCCACTTCAGGTTCTATAAAATTTAAAAATACCGAATTAACACGTTTAGCCGAGCATCAAATTGTTCGCACTGGCGTGGGTAGAAAATTTCAGACGCCGTCTATCTATGAAAACTTAACGGTTTATCAAAATTTGGAAGTGTCTTATCCAGAAGGGCGGTCGGTTTTAGGCAGTTTATTTTTTAACACGACGCACGCAGTTCAAGCGCGTGTTCATAGCATTGCAGAAGAAATATTTTTAATCGAACAGTTAAACCTACAAGCGGCCTTATTAAGTCATGGTCAAAAACAATGGCTAGAAATTGGCATGTTATTAATGCAAGATCCTGAATTACTTATGTTGGATGAACCCGTTGCGGGCATGAGTGCAAAAGAGCGTGATTTAACCGCAGACTTACTTAATCGTATCTGTAAAAATCGTTCTGTATTAGTGATTGAACATGACATGGAATTTGTTAAAAAAATTGCCCATAAAGTCACAGTGCTGCATCAGGGTAAAATTTTAGCTGAAGGTTCAATGGAAAAAATTCAGAGCAATGAAACCGTCATCGACGTGTATTTAGGGCATTAATTTTTCAGTTATCTAGGAAGGTTACTATGTTTGAAGTGAACAATTTAGTGGTAAGTTATGGACAAAGTGAAGTCATCCATGGCTTAAGTTTTAAGGCGCAAAAAAATGAAACCTTGGCGATTATGGGGCGTAATGGCATGGGCAAAACCACCTTATTTAAAGCACTCATGGGGATTCTGCCCAGTACTGCCGAGAGTACCGTGCTTGATGGAGAAAATCTTAATCAACTTGAAACCTATCAGCGTGTGACTAAGGGCTTAGCCTATGTGCCACAAGGACGGATGATTTTCCCCAATATGACCGTACAAGAAAATATTGAAACAGGCTTAGAAAAAGCACAATACAAAGAAATTCCAGACGATATTTATGCGTTATTTCCGGTGTTATTTGATATGCGCAAACGCAAAGGGGGGAATTTATCGGGTGGTCAACAACAGCAATTAGCCATTGCCAGAGCCTTAGTGACTAATCCAAAAGTATTGTTATTAGACGAACCTACCGAAGGCATTCAGCCCTCAATTATTAAAGAGATTGCTAAAGTTTTAAATGAAATACGAAAAATGCGCGAGATAACTATTATTGTTTCGGAGCAAGTCTTAAGTTTTACCCTGGACATTGCTGATCGAATTATGGTTATTGATAAAGGCACCATGATTCATGAAGATACCCGTGCCGACGTCGATGCGGCAAAAATAAAAGCGTATTTATCGGTGTAGTGACGCGAAGGCAAAAAAAAGGGCGATAACAATCGCCCTTAATTAACAACAAGGTAGTGAAGACTTATTTAGTCGTCCATTTTTCAGCAAGTTGTCCTGAAAATTGACCAAAATAAGTGCCAACCACGATAGAAATTGAAATGACTAACAAAGGGTTGCTTAATGATAAACCAAGTAATACATCTTGATTTAACATGCCTGGCGTTTGTAATAAATAAGCAAACGTTGCTGAATAACCCAATACACTCGCTGGAATTGCTGATAATTGTGGGATATTTGCAGCAAGACACAATACAATTACCGCCACGGTAACAGTTAATGCCGCCATGAAAGGGAAGCCTAAGCTTGCTTCTGAAGAAACTTCAGTTAATAGTAACGCGGTAATCCATGCCATAACCACACCAAAAATACTGCATACAATCGTATTAACTAAGGCTTCTTTAGTTGCGCCCAACAGAAAAAAGGTTGCCCAAGCGATGGTCACAGCCCAAATTAAAAATACTCCACTTAACGGACCTACCGCTAAAAATGTGGCCAATCCTGATAAAACGCCAATACTTAAAGACAAGGCAGTTAGTTTGTCCATTATGTTTCTCCAAAGTTATAGTTTGAAAGTGTAAAAAGGCTAGTGATTACTCACTAATCATAGGTAACCAAATACCCATGCAGATATTTAGTTACCTTAAATGTTAGCAGACATTACGAGCTAGAGAAATAGCCTTCGCACCCCTTACGAGCAAAAGCACGCGTCAGCGCCTCAGATAGGCTAGCATTAGGATTATTTTGCGTAGTAATTAATTCCATTTTTAACACGAATTATAGGTAAGTAATGGTATATTTCGTCTTATAATTACAGTTATAACGCAGAGCATCACAACTTGAGGCTTATTATTTAATGACACGTCCACAGTATGTTGGCCAACGTTCTTCAAGGATGGAAAACCTGATTACCCTCTTTGGTTCGCTGGGGATTGGTGTTTATTTGCTATTGCATTATGGTGCGTTCTCCTTTAATCAAACATTTCATTTAACCACATCACTTCTCGTACAGACTGCCTCGCACGCCGATCTTAGTTTACCTAGTATTCATGTTACGTTAATGCCAGAACAATTGGTGTTGCAATGTGTTTTATTGCTAGGCGGTGTGCCTTTGATTTATCAATTGCTTAGTAAGTTAGCGCGCGGTCAGGTTGGTGCTGATATTTTAGCTGCGGTATCGATAATCACTGCCAGTTATCTGCATGAATATTTGGCGGGCAGTTTAGTTGTACTGATGTTATCAGGGGGGGCAGTATTAGAAGCGTATGCTGTGCGCAAAGCGTCGTCAGTGTTAGAAGCCTTAGCCAGTCGACTGCCCACTATTGCACATAAAAAACAATCAGATAGCATTATTGACATGCACACCGACCAAGTCAGTATTGGTGATGTTTTAGTGATTTATCCGCATGAACTTTGTCCCGTAGATGGCCTTGTTATTGAGGGCGTTAGCACAATGGATGAATCATATTTAACTGGTGAGCCGTATTTAATGGAAAAAACAACGGGGTCAGCGGTAATGTCAGGCGCAATTAATGGGACGTCAGCCTTAACAATTAAGGCCACAAAATTAGCCATTGATTCGCGTTATGCAAAGATCATGACAGTAATGGAAAACTCCCAACAGCATCGTCCAACATTGCGTCGTTTAGGCGATCAATTAGGCAGTTATTACACACCGTTAGCGTTAGTTATTGCCTGTCTTGCGTGGTGGTTAAGTGCTGATGAAATGCGCTTTTTAGCGGTGTTAGTGATTGCCACTCCTTGTCCTTTATTAATAGCCATTCCTGTCACAATCATCAGCTCTATTTCCTTGGCAGCAAAACGCGAAATTATTATTAAAAACCCTGCTATCTTAGAAACAATCAGTAGTTGCAGTACCGCAATTTTTGATAAAACAGGTACCTTAACCTATGGCAGACCAGTCTTAACTAAGATTTATCCAATACCAAGCATTGATGAGCGCGAAGTCTTAAGTTTGGTTGCCAGTGTCGAACGTTTTTCCAAACATCCACTCTCTTCAGCTATTATTAATGCAGCAACACACGCGGGCGTGTCTTTAGTTGAAGTGACTGACATAACTGAAGCACCGGGTGCAGGTATGACTGGCGTGGCGGCAAAAAAAACCATCACCATTACCCATAGAAAAAACATATTGTTAAGCACTGCTGCAGCCAATATGCCGCAGCTACCGCCCGTCTGTGATGGCTTAGAATGCTTGATACTTATTGATAATCAATATGTAGCGACCATGCAATTTCGTGATGAAATACGCGCCGATAGCTCGTCGTTTATAACGCATTTACAACCCAATCATTTATTTAACAAAGTGATGTTAGTGTCAGGCGACCGAGAATCTGAAGTCCGTTTTTTAGCTGAGCAGGTGGGTATAAAACATGTGTTTTATAACCAAAGTCCAGAACAAAAATTAGCCTTAGTTCGTGCAGAAACCGCCAAAGCCAAGACTATTTTTTTAGGTGATGGTATTAATGATGCGCCTGCTTTAATGGCCGCGACCATCGGGATTGCCTTTGGACAAAACAGTGACATTACCTCACAAGCCGCTGATGCGGTCATAATGAATAGTAAATTATTAAAAGTAGACGAACTTATTCATATTGGCAAACGTATGCGCATCATTGCTTTACAAAGTGCAATAGGTGGAATGGGCTTAAGTATTGTCGGTATGGTCATGGCAAGTATGGGGCTTATCTCACCCATAAATGGTGCTCTTGCCCAAGAGTTTATTGATTTATTTGCCGTACTTAATGCTTTAAGAGCCGCCATTCCACCTAAAAATTTAACAGATTTTTAAGTGCTCAGAATATCGGCAGTATAAATAGATAAACAAAAAACACGTTGATCCACATTATTTTTTAACTACACAACATGAGGAATTATTATGGAAATTAGAACCCGTTTATTTGGCGAACAAATCATTGATCCTGACACCATCATCACGTTTCCAAATGGTATTCCGGGCTTTGAAGACAAGCACAGCTACAAATTATTTGCACAAGAAGGCAGTGAAGTTACGTTTTGGTTGCAAAGTTTGGATGACGAAGAATTAGGTTTTTCAGTGGCTGATCCGATTCATTTTAAAATTAATTATTTGTTTGAATTATCAGATGAAGAAGAGCAGTTACTGCAATTGGACGATATTAATGACTTAATGTTGTTATTAATTTTACAAAAAAATAAGAACAGTAATGAGCAACCCGTGATCAAAAGTACATTAAATGCCCCTTTAGTGATTAACACTAAATCACGTTTAGCTATGCAAAAAATCATGCCACATTACGAGCAAAGCATCACCTTAATCCAACAAGCACCAGAAATTAACGTTACTGAAGCATAAAATAAGTAACTATTATCATCGTAGGTACGAATGTATCGTACCTACGTTATTAACACACGGCTTAGTCCAACCACGCAATAATATGATCCTCTAAATCTTCACAGTCTGCTTCTGTAATAGCGATATGGCGCACTGAATGCTTGCTGGTATGAACACTATTAGACTTGCCTGTGCGCAATGGATGCCAATCTGGTAAAGGTTTATGTTGACTAAGTAAGCGATAGGCGCAGGTGCTGGGTAACCATGAAAAACCTGTAATATCATGCTGGCGCAAAGGGATACACTCTGGAACGTAGCTGAGTCGTTGTTCGTACTGTGTGCAACGACAACTTTTTATATTTAATAGCTTACACGCGACATTAGTGAGGGCAATTTGCTCAGTGTCGGCATCTTGCAGTTTATGTAAACAGCATTGACCGCAGCCATCACATACCGACTCCCATTCATCTTCAGTCATTTCATTCAGTGTTTTCGTTTCCCAAAAGTGTGTCATGTGTGGTCAGCCTGGTGTTTGTTTTTTTCTTCAATCCAAAGAGAAAGATAATGTGTGCTTTTATGATGATGATGACGAAGCATTAGACCGGTGATATTGTGCAGACGCTCAGACTCGTGGTGCGTAAGTAACTGATGTATTCGTGTTAATAATAAATCACCAAAATCAGCACGTGTGCAGTGTTGCTGTAAGATTGCAAACCCATGAGTTTGAGCCTCTTGCCAAACCGTGGCATTGTCGTAAAGGGCGAGTGCTGCGTTGGCGAGAGCTTGGGCAGAATCAGCAATTGTCCCGCCCCACGGAAACTCGCCCGCCATAGCTTCCGCACCAATCGATGTTGTTACACTGGGCGTGCCCACGCGCATAGCATCCATTAATTTACCTTTAATACCTGCGCCAAAACGTAACGGTGCTAAACATACACGCGCTTGCTGCATAACGCATAAGGCATCTTCAGCCCGACCTTTTACCAGAAAACCGTGCTGTGGTGCATGAAGTTGGCTGGCTTTGGGCGGTGCATACGCGCCATAAATAAGTAGCTTAGCCTGTGGAAGATGCTTTCTAATTAACGGCCAAATAGCGTGTTTAAGGTATAACACCGCATCCCAATTGGGTTCATGACGAAAATTACCAATGCTGATAAAGTCGTGTCGTTCTGCAAAACTGGGTAATAATGCAGTGCTTACGGGCAGTGTATTTAAAAAAGGACAATACTGTAAAAGGGCGCTTGGGACAGCAAAATAATCTGTTAATAAATGGTATTCAAAATCCGAAATAAATAGGCTTAGATCACAGCGATAAATAGCGGCTAATTCACGCAAGATTAACTCTTCTTTAATTATGCAGTCATGAAGTTGCGCCGCGCTTGCCGTAACGGGATCACAGGACTGGCGCTCAGTTTCATTAAGCGAGGAATGTTGTGTCTTTTTCAATAGTGTATGCCGTGCCTGACGTAAACTATGAAAATCTTCGGTATCGAGTATTCTCAGCGCCGAGGGACAGACTTTTTCAACGCGCCAAGCAAATTGTTCTTCCGTAAAAAAGCGATCAAATAATACGGCTGTTGGCTGTAACTCAGCCACAAAGGCATCAAAGCTAGCATCATTTAGGCTTATTGCTTGTTCGGTAACGTGCCAAGCACTTAAGTTTGCTTGTTGAGCGGTGCGTGTTCCTGCACAAGCAAACACAATCGACCAGTTATCGTTGGTAAATAATTGGATTAATTCAAGCATACGACTGCCCATTGCAGTCGCCGTAGGCTCTGGCCAGACAAAGCCAATAATAAGCAAAGTTAACTTCATGGGGGCTATTTATTAGGTGTAAATTTAATAATCAAATGTGTTAGTGAGTGCTGAAAAACAGCAATTCTCATTATGACTAGCGTGGAAAATACCGAGTCCAATGGGGTTGGCTCTTGCTTAAAAAGGCTAAAGCCTTTTTACTCCTGCTTATAGTGACTCAGGCAGACTGACATACCTCGTACCCTGTATAAAAAATGAAACGTAGGGTACAGCAGCGATAGCGTCGCACTAATCCAAAAGTAATGGAACGATCAGGAACCTGCGCCAGTCCAATGATGGAAAAAAACGTATCAGAGCGAACTTAAAGGAGAAACACTACGCTGACTGAAAGTCAAAAGCTGGTCAATCAGCGGGCATTTAAAAGATGTTTAAGCAATTACTTTATAAGTGGGTTGCTGGGTGCTGTCTTGGCATAATGCACGCAAATAAACAGAAAAAATTGGCTGCCCATAATCATATTTGCCATTAATAAATGTATAGGTTGAGCAATTGCCGGCATGCCTAAGCGATCTAAAGTAATGCCCGCTAAAATTGCGGTGATGATTAAGCTGAGCTGGGTAACGCCAATTTTAAATAACAGATTTGTACGCGATACGCTTTGGTAGAGTTTCCAAACTAACCATATGTTAGTGAATAAAATTAGCGATGAACACGAGCGATGAACATAAAAAATAATGGGGAAATCAGCACGCCAAAATTGTCGCTCAATGTAACTATGCTCGTGGGCAATAAAATCCACTGCTTCTCGTACTTGCGTGCCCATGATGATTTGCACAATAGTTAACAGCATTGCGCCTATTAATACGGGCTTAAAGTATCGGCTTAAGTGACGGCTGTCTAGTTGAGCTAATTGGCTTCGTTGAGAACGAGCAATGGTGTAAATCAATAATGCTACAATCACTAAGGCTAACAGCATGTGCAGCGTAATCATAAACGGCTTAAGATTGCTTGCCACCACCGTTGAGCCCAACCAGCCTTGAAAACCTACCAGAAAAAAACTGCTTATAGCGAGATAGACAATGAGTTTATCGGTGCGGATAAATATCCACGATGACCACGCTGTTAAAAAAATCAATATGCCAATAGTGACGCCAATTAAACGATTTGTGTATTCAGTCCAGGTTTTTACAGGATTAAATTGCGTGTTTTCATAGCCACGTTGGGCATAAATTTCATGATAATTACTGGGTAATTGCGCTTCCTCAGTTGGTGGAATCCATTGTCCAAAACAAGTTGGCCAATCAGGACAGCCCATGCCCGCTCCTGATGCTCTCACAATGCCGCCTGCTAAAATCACAAAATACACGGCAAAAATGGTCAGCGTGCCCAAGCGGCGAAAATTTATAAATGCACGATCAGAAGAGGTCATAAGGGTTATCAGGCAGTAGCCAAAAAATTATTCATTAAAATTATTCATTGATGGATTGACTGGGCAGTAACTGTACTGGAGTTTGATCAATGAGCTGTAAAGGGCTTGTTAAATAATCGGGGTGGTTAATGACCACCACTAAGGTGCAGTGATTTCCTTGCTGGGTAACACTGATAATTTGTCCACAGACACTGGGTTGCAGTGATGCGGTGGCAAGGTCGTTAGTGAATAGTTCAGCCGTGGCGGTAAGCGGCTTAGTGCTGTGACACGTTGCTAAACACAGGCTGCGTTTGCTTTTTCCTAAATAATGGGTACGTGCAACGATTTCTTGTCCTGTATAACAGCCTTTGGTAAAGCTGAGGGCGTCGAGCTTATCCAAATTAAGCATTTGCGGGATGAACATTTCGGTGGTGTCGAGAGTCAGCCACGGCAGGCTACTCAGTTGATCGAAATAACGCCAGGTCTCTAAGGCACTTATTTGATAACCGTGCATACGTTGATTATGCCAATACTCACATGCATGCTGTGCTGCCACAATGACTAACGTGCGCTGACCTATTTGAATGCTGACTGTCTGTTCATTAGCCTGGGTGACAAACAGGGGGCGAGCAGCGTGTTCCAAATGAAACATCGGCGTTGTACAGTTTGCTGGAATTAAGCCAATTAAACACAGCTCGTTGTCGGCTTCAGCGATCTGCACATGAGCGCGCAGGAGATAGCGACTGAGTTTGTCTTTAACAAGCGTAAGCAGTGTTAACGGTAAAATCATTAACACGGCATCAGTGGTTTTAACCAGAAAAAAAGTGGCAATAACACGCCCTTTGGGAGAACAAAAAGCACTGAATTGACTAAGCTGTTCAGTGAGTTCATGGACGTTTGTGGTCAATTGTCCTTGTAAGAATTGCAGCGTGTCAGTGCCGCTGATTTTAAGCACGCTAAGCTGTGTTAAAGCCATGAGTTGTGGTGTGCAGTTGACAGCGCTGAAGCTGTCATCCGCAGGGATTTGGGTGCTTAGAAAGTGTTGCCAGTGGGTATTCATAGCCTGTGATAGTATTAAATTAATGCGTAGTCGATTGCTTTATCACCAGCGCCGCATCATGAAATGCTTCTGAAACCGTTGGATGAGCGTGTATGGTGCGTGCTAAATCTTCACCACTGGCTGAAAACTCCATCGCTAACACGGCTTCTGCGATTAATTCTGAGGCTTGATGACCAATAATATGCACACCAAGCAATTTATCGGTGTCAGCGTCAGTAATGATTTTAATTAAGCCTTCCGTTTTACCCGTTGCTTGCGCTCGTGCCGTTGTTTTAAGTGCAAAAATACCGATTTTAATGGCAATGCCAAGTGTTTTTAAAGTGTGTTCTGTTTGCCCCACCCAGGCAATTTCAGGGTCAGTATACATCACGCTGGGCAAGGTGTCGTAATGGATGTAGCTTTTTAAACCTGCACAACTTTCGGCAACAAAATTACCTTCTTCAATGCCTTTGTGGGCAAGCATTGGCCCTAATAAATTGAGATCGCCAATCGCGTACACACCAGGTAAATTGGTGCGGCAATTCTCATCAACATGAATATAGCCACTTTCATCAAGAAGCAAATTAGCTTCGGGCGCGGCAAGATTTTCTGTGTTGGGTTTGCGCCCACTGGCGACAATAAGTTTATCCACTGTTAACGTATGAGTACCGTCCTGATCTTGATAATCAACCACTACGTTAGTGCCCTGTTTTTTGGCTGCGATAACACGCGCACCCAGACGTAAATCTAAGCCTTGTTCGGTGAATATCCGATACGCTTCGCGGGAAATATGTTGGTCAGGCAGGGGTAAAAAATCTTCCTGAGCTTCTAAGAGTATCGTCATAACACCTAAGCGATTCCAGATGCTGGCTATTTCTAAGCCATTAACTCCAGCGCCAATAATGGCAATTTTATGAGGGAGTTCGTTAATATTTAGCGCTTGTAAAGAATCAATAATGTAATCATTATCACACGGTGCATAAGGCAATTGAACAGGCGATGAGCCTGTAGCAAGAATGATATTTTTGGCGTTGATAATTACTGGAGGGCTATTATCAAGCGGGGTAATCTCAACTTGTTTAGCGTTGAGTAATTTTCCTTTTGCGTGAATACTGTCAATAGCGAGTTCTTTAAACGTACTGAGAATATTGGCCCCTAATTTATGGATAATATTATTTTTTCTGGCAATCATGGCGGGCAAATCTAAACTAATATTTTCGACATGAATGCCATGCTGACTGACTTGGTGATGTAAGCGATGGTACAGTTTTGCTGATTCCAGCAAGGTAATCGAGGCAATACATCCAGAGTTAAGATGAAAGCCTCCCAATGTCTGTTGCCCTTTTTTATTTTGCCAACTGTCAACACAGGCGGTTTTTAAGCCTAATTGCGCGCAGCGAATAGCGCTTGAATAACCCGCAGGACCTGCGCCGATCACGATAACATCGTAGTAACTACTGGAAGCTGTTGAATAAGACGGGTTAGTAATCATAATTAAATATTGAGAAGTAAATGAGCAGGAGCTTCTAGGCACTCTTTGATAGTGACTAAAAATTGTACGGCTTCCCGTCCGTCTACTAGGCGATGATCATAGGATAAGGCTAAATACATAATAGGTCGAATAACCATTTGACCATTTTCCACCACCACACGCTCTTTGATAGCATGCATGCCTAAAATTGCACATTGCGGTGGATTTAAAATGGGCGTAGAGAGCATCGAGCCAAAGACGCCGCCATTGGTGATGGTAAAGGTGCCGCCTTTTAAATCGTCATAACTTAAACTGCCTGCACGCGCTTTTTCACCAAAGAGCACAATATTTTTTTCAATACCAGCAAAATCAAGTTGGTCGGCATCGTGCATGACTGGAACAATTAAACCGCGTGGCGTGCTGACAGCAATACCTAAATCATAATAGCCATGATAAATAATATCTTGCCCATCGATAGAGGCATTAATTGCAGGGAATTTTTTTAACGCTTCAATTGACGCTTTTACAAAAAACGACATGAAACCTAGTTTTACATGATGTTTTTCTTCAAATCTCGTTTTGTACTGATTTCTTAAATCAATCACATTTTGCATGTTCACCTCGTTAAAGGTGGTTAACATTGCGGAATTTTGTTGCGCTTGCAATAAGCGTTCAGCCACTTTTGCACGTAGACGCGTCATGGGTACGCGCTGTTCTGGGCGTAAATGTTGCGTGTTGGGTGGCGTCAAATCCAGCACTTCAGCAGGCGTAATGGGTGTGGGTGTGGGTGTGGGTAATACAACAGCTTGAGTGGCGGTGTGGATGGGGGCAGCTTGGTGCTTTTGTAAATGATCTAAAACATCTGTTTTAGTTAATCTGCCACTTTTACCCGTGCCAGTAATTTCTGCTGGATCAAGGGTGTTTTCATTGACCAGGCGACGCACGGAAGGACTTAATGGCACCTCAGCAGTCGTTTTTGCTGGTGCTGAGGAAGCGATCGGCGGGGTGCTTTCTGGCGCTACGTTTTGGTTGGGTTCAATAATCGCCATCAGTGCATTATCGGTGACCAACGCACCCTCGGCGGTTAAGATTTGTCCTAAAATTCCAGATTCAGGTGCAGGCACTTCAAGTACAACTTTATCGGTTTCAAGGTCGACAAGATTTTCATTTTTAATGACAGAATCACCGACTTTTTTATGCCAAGTGACAACGGTTGCGTCTGCAACGGATTCGGGTAAATGGGGAACGCGGACGTCGATGCTCATGTTATTTTCCTAATGATGTGCCATAAAGCGCGGATTGTACAACCGCTTTTTGTTGTTCAATGTGGACGTGAAAATTACCTACGGCGGGCGATGCAGAACTTTTTCGTCCAGCGTAAGTGACTTGAATAGAAGGGGGTAAGTTATCACTAAAATGATGCCCAGAGTTATACCAAGCCCCTTGATTTTTAGGTTCTTCTTGACACCAAATAAATTCTGTTAAATTTGGGTATTTACTAAGCTCAGCTTTAAATAATTCTTTAGGGAACGGGTAAAGTTGTTCAATTCTGGCAATTGCCACGTGCGTTAATTCTGTGTCACGGCGAGTTTCTAATAAATCGTAATAGACTTTTCCTGCACAAAAAACAAGGCGTGTGACTTGATTTGGATCAATAGGGTCAATTTCAGAAATAATGGGCTGAAATTGTCCTGAGGTGAGATCTTCTAAAGTGGATACCGCTAATTTATGCCGTAACAAACTTTTAGGACTCATGATAATCAAGGGTTTACGGTAAGCACGAAGAAGTTGCCTGCGTAATAAATGAAATATTTGCGCAGGCGTTGTGGGGGTGCATACTTGCATATTATGTTCAGCAGATAATTGTAAATAGCGTTCTAAACGCGCCGAGGAATGTTCAGGGCCTTGACCTTCAAAACCATGGGGTAATAACATAACTAAGCCACATAAACGTCCCCATTTAGTTTCCCCAGAGCTTATAAATTGGTCAATTAAAACTTGGGCGCCATTAGCAAAATCGCCAAATTGTGCTTCCCAAATAACTAAGGTGTTGGGTGTGGTTGTACTGTAGCCATATTCAAAACCTAATACGCCAGCTTCTGACAATAACGAGTCATAAATATAAGCCTGACCTTGTTGGCTATCGAGATTTTTTAAAGGAGTGTGGGTGCTAGAATCATGTTGATTATGCAAAATAGCATGTCGATGAACAAAGGTGCCGCGCCCCACATCTTGACCCGTTAAGCGGATGCTGTGTTTTTCTAATAATAAGCTTGCATAGGCCATATTTTCGGCAAAGCCCCAATCTAAAGGCATGGCACCTGCTGCCATTTTACGGCGATTTTCCATGACTTTAGCAACCCGAGGATGCAATTCAAAGCCCGTGGGTAAGCGTTGCATACGATCATTACAAAACCGTAGATGTTCTAAGCTAATACCCGTTAGGCAAGGTGTATCCCAGCGTTTTTTTAGAAATTCTAGCCACTGAGTCGCATAAGAATAGGTTTTGCTATCAAGAATAGGACGAGAAACAATTTCGCCAGCATCTAATAATTGTTGATAGTTTTCTTGCATTAATTGCACATCAGCCGCAGTCATGACCTCTTCTTGAATCAATTTCTCAGCATAAATTCGTCGTGCCGTTTTATGACTGCGGATGATTTTATACATCATCGGCTGTGTGGCAGCGGGCTCATCTGCTTCGTTATGACCTAAGCGACGATAGCAAACTAAGTCAATGACCACGTCTTTATTAAAGGTCATGCGGTAATCAACGGCAAGCTTGGTGACAAACAGTACGGCTTCAGGATCATCCCCATTAACATGAAACACCGGCGCTTGAATCATCCTCGCCACATCCGTGCAATAAGGCGTAGACCGGGCATCGTGTGGATTGCTGGTGGTAAAACCAATTTGATTATTGATGACAATATGAATGGTTCCGCCTGTTGAAAATGCGCGTGTTTGCGACATATTTAAGGTTTCCATTACTATGCCTTGACCAGCAAAAGCAGCATCGCCATGAATTAACACAGGAATAACCGTGGCTTTGCCGTGTTCACCAGCACGATCTTGCCGAGCTTTTACCGAACCTTCAACTACGGGGTTAATAATTTCCAGATGCGAAGGATTAAACGCTAAGGCTAAATGAACTGGTCCACCAGGTGTGCTAACGTTTGAAGAGAAGCCTAAGTGATATTTGACATCACCAGAATTCATGCCGGGTGCTAAGGTGTAATTGCCAGCAAATTCTTCAAATAAACTGGCAGGGCTTTTGCCAAGGATATTGATGAGTACATTAAGACGCCCGCGATGTGCCATACCAATAACAATCTCTTTCACACCTTTTTCGCCAGAACGTTGGATTAATTCATCTAAAATAGGAATTAAGGCTTCACTGCCTTCTAAGGAAAAACGTTTTTGACCTACAAATTTATTTTGTAAATAGCGTTCAATGCCTTCAGCTGCGGTAAGTAATTTTAGTGTCCATTGTTTCTGCTCGTTTGCTAACACGGGTGTAGCTTTGGGGTTTTCTAAACGATTAATAAACCATCGGCGTATTTGGGTGTCATCAATGTGCATATATTCCGAACCAATACTGCCACAATAGACACTTTTAAGATTAGCAAAAATCTTACGTAAGGGCAGTTGCTTAATGCTGTGCAAGGAACCGTTATCGAACAGCGTGTCCATGTCAGGTTCTGATAAACCGTAATACGATAAATCCATATCGCGTGGAATAGGATTGGTATTGCCTAAGGGATTGGTATTGGCAAGTTGATGACCACGCACACGGTAATGATTGATTAATCTGGCGACGGCAGATTGTTTTTTAACACTTTCTTCAGTAAAACCCTGAATTTGTGCAAGTCGATTGGGTGATTTGATAGCTAATTCAGCGAAGCGTTCAATAATTGGGCTATGAGGGGTTTCAAAGTGACCATTTTTAGGAAGGTTTTGAAATTGCTGTTGCCAGCTTATTTCAACAGATTCAGGGTCTTCTAAGAAGCGTTCATACAAATCTTCGATAAAACTCGCATTGCTGCCATACAGTGCAGAAGAATCTTGAAAAAATTTAAGCAGTTCGGTCATGGTCTTATCCAGAGGCACTATACAGAAATAGTTGTTTGAGTTTAATTCATATCAATAATCTTGCCATGAAATATGGAGTATTTTGTAACGAAAGGCAAGTAAGAAAACAGTGGTTTTATACACTTTTTAATAAAGTTTATTCTGTTTTTTTTGGGCGCAAGGTAAAGAGATATAGTCATTATTTTAAGCTAAGTTTGATTTCTAGCGCTTGCAAACGCTCTGGCGTGCCAATATCTGACCAGAAGCCTTGATAATGTGTACCACTTACACGCTCTTGTGCGATTGCTTTTAGCAATAGTGGCGCCAATTTATGAATTCCCACAGGAATGCCAGAAAATAATTCAGGATGATAAACGCCAATTCCGCTAAAAGTAAGTTTTACTGCCCCTGCGCTCAGCACACGTTGATGACTATTTAAAGCAAAATCACCGTGCGGATGATGGTCTGGATTAGTGACTAAAATTAAATGAGCTAACGCATCATCAAGCTTAAGTTTACGTAGTTTAGCAAATGGAAAATCAGTAGCAATATCACTGTTAACCACCAAAAAAGGCTGATCACCTAATAAGGGTAGCGCGTTGATAATGCCGCCTGCTGTTTCAAGAGCACGCTCACCTTCAGGTGAGTAACAAATATGAGCCCCTAAGGCACGACCATCGCCCAAATACTGTGCAATTAAATGACCTAAATAAGCATGATTAATGACTATCTCGGTAAAGCCTACAGAAACTAATTGCACAATAGTGTGTTCAATAAGTGCTTTGCCGGCTACGGGGAGTAAGGGCTTAGGAAGGGCATCGGTGAGTGGTCGCATGCGTTCGCCTCGACCAGCGGCTAATAGCATCACACGCATAACTTAGGTTGAATAGATTGACTAAGAAACTGATGAAATTCTGCTAGTTCTGGATAGCGCGAGCAGACCAGCAAAATATAGTTTAAGGTTCTTGGTAAATCATCAAGATACGTGGATTTACCATCACGCAAGTGTAAACGTGAAAAAATACCCATGACTTTTAAATGCCGCTGCATGCCCATTAAATCAAACCAGCGCGTAAATTCTTGGGCTGAACAACTAACCATGTTGGCTGCAACTAAGCGTTGATAGTAGTGCAGGCACCACTGCTGAACCTGTGCCTCTGGCCAGACAATATAACAATCGCGTAATAACGACACTAAGTCGTAGGTGATGGGGCCAATTACTGCATCTTGAAAATCAATCATTGCCAACGGTGCATGCGGAGGCAGCATTAAATTTCTGGAATGATAATCCCGATGTACGCAGCAAACAGGCTGAGCAAGTGCTGAGTTAACTAATTCTGTTTGCACGGCTTGCCAAAGTTCGGGAGCTAAATCAGCGTCAAGATAATGATTGATAAACCAGTCATTAAATAGTGACAGTTCTTGCGTTAATAACGCGCGATCATAGCTGGGTAAGTGCGCAGACTGAATATCAACTGAGCTTTGTAAAGTAAATAATGACGCTAATGCAGTGTGATAAAGCTCGTCAACAGTGTCGTTGTTGAGTTGCTCAAGTAAGCAATGCTGACCTAAATCTTCAAGTAATAAAAAACCTTCTGTTAAGTGGGACTGGTAAATTTCTGGCACATACACTTTGGCGCGTTTAAAGAGCTCAGCAACATGGATAAATGGCTGGATATTTTCCTTATCAGGCGGCGCATCCATAACAATAAAGCTACCGTCTGGCGTGCGGATACGAAAATACCGTCTAAAACTGGCATCACTTGAGGCGGCATCTATGCTGATAACCGTAAGTAATAAATCGTTTTCCAGCCAATCCTGTAGAGAAAGCATTCGAAAATCATTGAGTATCATGGGCTTGAGTTGATTTTTGGTAGGTGACTTGATTAAGTGAAATGCAGGGTATTTTGCCGTGAAATTATAGCAATAACAGAGTGTATTTATGCGTAGTTTTTGTTTAATTCAGGGTAAGTGAATACAGCACTAGAGTAAAGAGTTAGCGTTGATATTGAACGAGTTGACATCCGATTCATCCAAATGGGTGAGCTTATTCTTGCCTTTTTCTGCTTTTTGGCTAAACTGTAACTGAAAATGGTAATTATTTTTAAATGAATAGAGCAAAAAATTTAACTCTGAGTTATTAGAATAGACAGTCCTGCAAGCTCTCTCTTTTGAATATATGAATTATATTCAGAATGGTTTTGTGTATTAATTTTTTTTGTTTGTCATCAATGTGTCATGTGACTTCCTTGAGTCCTTTGCATGGACAGTTATTTCTATTCAGCCTTGTAATGCTTCAGATGAACTTGGACTTGGCTCCTCCACCAACAATGGAATTATGCGGCATTAGCCAGAGGCTGACAAACCGCCAATTCCACGTTATTTAACCGCCTATCCTTCCTTGCCATCCGTGCTGCGGCTAACTTCTCCTTACGCTCGACAAAAATAGCCACATCCTCGCCGTTAAGCTTGGCCAGTGGCGTGACGTAGCCAATACTGCTGTGCAAACGTTGCTCATTGTATTGGAGCACATAGGCCGCGATCACTTTTTTCGCTTCTTCTGGCGT
>Ga0247836_1000113_pt1 | contig 133765 bp, 124 predicted proteins | sample LaCruzMarch2015__4_FD_187116 | JGI IMG/M metagenome (GOLD analysis project Ga0247836, IMG submission 187116) | Freshwater microbial communities from meromictic Lake La Cruz, Castile-La Mancha, Spain - LaCruzMarch2015_14m | ecosystem: Environmental > Aquatic > Freshwater > Lake | place: Spain...
GGCGTTCGCTCTAAAACCCCACCTCGCCGGATCGATAATCCCCCACCAACTGAATCCCGCCCTGATTCAGAGGGCCGCCCTGACGCAATCCGACAATGCAGACGCGAGTCCGACAGGCTGCTAGGCATCCTGGCGTTTCCCGAGGGTTCGTAGCAGGAAAGCCGGGACGTGGTCGCCCATGCCCTTGAAGTTATCGTCGCCGCCCTGGCCATCGCCGGGCTGGCGCTCGCCATGTCGATTGCGACTGCTTTCCCGATTCGGCTGCCCGCCACCCTCGCGGGGCCGGCTGTCCTTGTCCCGCCCCCGTTTGCGATCACGTCGGGCAGAGCGCTCAGCCTGGGGGCGGTCCTCTGCACGGGTTGGCGGCTCCGTCAACATCTCGAGAGCTTCGACCGGGACTAACGGAATAGCGACGGGTTCTGCCTCAACAGCTGCAGTGGCAGCTGCTGCTTCCGGCCGCTCCTCGCGGTCAGGGCCGCGGCCGCGACCGCCCCTGCCGCGCTTTCGGTCGAACCGGTCACGGCCGGCTGCCGGTCCGCGGCTGCGGGCTTCGCCGACGGCGTCTTCCATGCCTTCCGGAAGAAAAACTTCAACATCCTTCGAGATGCGCTTGGCCACGGCGTCCCAGAGGCGGGCGTCGCCGGGAGAGACAATGGTAAAGCTCTCGCCTGATCGGCCGGCCCGGCCTGTGCGGCCGATGCGGTGCACGTAGTCGTCCGAGTTTGGCGGCGGAGCGTAGTTGAAGACCTGGCTGACTTCCGGGATGTCGAGGCCGCGCGCGGCGACGTCTGAAGCAACAAGGAGCTTCAGCTCCTTGTTGCGGAACCGGTCCAGTGTAGCGGTACGCTGGCTCTGCGGAAGGTCGCCGTGGATCGGGGCGGCATCGAAGCCGTGGCTCGCCAGCGACTTGGCAACGATGTCCACCTCCGTCTTGCGGTTGCAGAACACGATGCCCTGGTCTGTCGAGCGGGCCTTGATGATCGAGCGCAAGACAGCCCGTTTCACCGTGTCCTCGTTGGACGGGCAATGTGTTACGTACTGCTTGATCGTCGAAGCCGTGGTGGCGGGCTTCGAGACCTCGATCCGGAGCGGATCCTTCTGGAACTGTTTGGCGAGGCGGGTGATCTCCGGCGGCATGGTAGCCGAGAACAGCAGGGTCTGGCGCGTCCTGGGCAGCAGGGTGCAGATTTTCTCGATGTCCGGGATGAAGCCCATGTCGAGCATCCGATCGGCTTCGTCGATCACCAGCATCTGCACGCCGGTCATCAGCAGGCCGCCACGCTCGAAATGGTCCATCAGGCGGCCGGGCGTGGCAATCAGCACGTCGACGCCGGCGGAGAGTTTCTTCTCCTGGTCGCCGAACGACACGCCGCCGATCAGCAGGGCCATGTTGAGCTTGTAGCCCGCGCCATACTTCTCGAACTGTTCGGCCACCTGGGCGGCCAGTTCGCGGGTCGGCTCGAGAATCAGGGAGCGGGGCATACGGGCCTTGGCGCGGCCCTGTCCCAGCTTGTGGATCATCGGCAGAACAAATGCGGCCGTCTTGCCAGTGCCGGTCTGGGCGATGCCCGTGATGTCGCGCCCACCCAGGACGGCAGGGATGCCCTGTTCCTGGATCGGGGTGGGGGTCGTGTATCCAGCGCCCTTCACGGCTGCCAGGATACGGGGGTCGAGACTGAGCTCGTCGAATGTCATCAGGTTGGTCTTCTGGGGCTCGAAAGGCCGGGCCACGAGCGAAACGCACGCTTTTCGGGGACTGCGGGAGCAATAGGCCCCCCCGTTCCCAAGTCAATCCCGAAGCCTGACGAACCCTGGATGCGACGATTCCATGAAGGATTGATAAGCGTGGCGGCTGCCTATTGCCGCTCGTACGCCTGCGGCTTGGCCTCGTTTACCTGCATGTAGCGATCGCGCAACTTGGTCTGGCGGGATTCCATGGGAGTGGCGACGCCGTCAATATAGACCGCGTCGGGGCTGGACATGAGCTCCAGCGGATCGCCGTCCCAGATCACGACATCCGCCGTAGCGCCGGTCCGTAGCACGCCGAGGTCCGCGCGGCCGTACATCGAGGCGGGGACGCTGGTGATCGCCTTGAAGGCTGACTCCCAAGGCATGCCGTTTGCGACGGCGTTGCCGGCGAGCTGCTGGATCAGGCGGGTATTATGGCTCGCCTGGCCGGGATCGGCGATTGCCACGGTGACACCCGCCGCAGACAGGCGCGCGGCGTTCTGTAGGGTCGCGGCCAGGATGTCAAAACGGTCTGGCAGGTTGGCCAGGGGGTTGACGATCACGGGCAAATTCGCCGCCGCAATCTGTTCGGCGACGCGCCAGCCTTCCGTGGCGCCCAGCATGATCAGCTTGATGCGGGGTTCGCGCTGGCGAAGCGTCAGCAGCTGCAGGATGTCGGCGGCGCGGTGCACCTCGACCATGAGCGGTACGCGGCCTTCTACCACCGGCTTAAGCGCCATGGCTTCCTTACGGATCAGCAGGTCCCCTTCGCCATCGTCCTCGAAGCCGCGTGGATACGCCTTGGCGTCGTCGATAGCTGTCAGCAGCCAGTGCCATGCGGCGGCCCGAGAACCGCCGGCAGCCGACGCGCCGCCTTCGCCGAGTTCCGCCAGCATGAATGCCTCGCGGGTATCGATGCTGTTGAAGGAGCCGGTAAAGTCGACGATTGCGGCGTAGCCACCGAACAGGCCGCCTGAGGGCGCTCCAACTATGGCTGCGCGGGTAAAGCCCTCGATGCGGCTGACGTCGATGGCCGTGTCATCCGGGTTGAAGGAGTCTGCGGCGTGGAGGGCCGCCTGAAACTTGCTGGCGCCAGCCAAGGTGTCGTTGGCAGTGTCTTCGGACGGAATTTCTGTGAGCCCGACGCGGGAGAACGCCGCAAAAAGGCCCGGCGTCACCCACTTGCCACGTGCGTCGACGACGGTGGCGCCAGCGGGCGCTGCGCTGGTGCCGACCGAGACGATGCGACCATTGTTGATGACGACCGTGCCGTTCTCGATGACGCCCTGCGTCGTGTTGGTAACGACGCGTGCGCCGGTGATGGCGATCTGTTGCGCAAAGGCGGCCGGTGCGGATGCGAGCAGCATCGCGGCGAGCAGGAGCTTGCGGATCATTTCACGTCTCCTTCGCCGGGTTGGCCAAGTTCGAAGTCGACCACCGGTTGGCTGTCAACGTTCGTGCGGTCCCAAGTCACGGCGCCGTCGACGAACACGAGATCTGCGCGGGTGTAGCTGCTGAACGGGTCGCCGCTCCAGATCACCACATCCGCGTTCTTGCCGGGCTCGAGTGTGCCGGTTTTGTCGAGGATGCCAAGCGCCTTGGCAGGGTTGCGCGAAAGCCATGTCCACGCTTCGGCCTTCGAGATGTTGAGGCCCGCCTTGTTGCCGTCGGCGAGCGCCTTGGCTGCTTCCTGGTTCAGGCGCTGGATGCCGTAGGCATCGTCGGAGTGGACGATGGCGCAGCCATTCTGGGCCTTGTGAACAAGGGGTATGTTCTCGCGAATGCCGTCATAGGCCTCGGCCTTGAAACCCCACCAGTCAGCCCACAGCGCGCCGCAGATGCCGTTGGCGGCGAGCATGTCGGCGATCTTGTAGGCTTCAACGCCGTGATGGAAGGTGGAGATCTTGTACCCGAACTCCTTCGACAGATCGATGATCTGCGCCATCTCGTCAGCGCGGTAGCAGTGTTGCTGGACCAGGATCTCGCCGTCGAGCACGCCCATCAGCGTATCGAGTTCAAGGTTGCGATCCGGGGCGCTCGGCGGGTCCTTCAGCTCTTCCTTCTTTTCGCCGTTGGCAGTGGCGGGCGACTTCGCCTTCTTCTCCCACGCGTCGAAGTCGGCGTCGTACTTGTCCCACTTGCGCTTGTACTCGCTGGCCCTCTGCCAGGCGTCGCGATAGCCGGCGACATTACCCATGCGTGTGAAGGGTGTCCCGCCGGGGAAGCGACCGCTGCCATAGCCATAGACACGTTTCGGATTCTCGCCGCACGCCATTTTCAGCGTATACGGCGCGTCGGGGAATTTCATGTCCTGCGCTGTGCGGCCGGGTACGTTCTTTATGATCACTCCCCGCCCGCCAAACAGGTTGGCAGAACCGGGCAGGATCTGCATTGCCGTGACGCCGCCTGCCATGGCGCGCGTGAAGCCGGGGTCGTGCGGCCAGATGGAGTGCTCCACCCAGACTTCCGCCGTGACCGGGCCAGAAGCTTCATTGCCGTCCTGATGCGCCTCGATGCCGGGCGAGGGATAGGCGCCGAGGTGGGAGTGGATATCGATGATGCCGGGGGTCACCCATTTGCCGGCAGCGTCGATCGTCTTGATGCCGGCGGGCATTGTCATCGCGGCTTCAGAGCCGATTGCGGAAATCTTGCCGCCCTGGATCAGCACAGCGCCGCGTTCGATCATGCCGCCGAGACCGTCGAACACTGTCGCGTTGCGGATGAAGACGTCTTCGGCCGGCAGCGCCCTGTAGGTCGAAGGATAGGGATCCTTGGAATAGGACACCCGGCTTGCCAGCGGTTTCATCGGCTCGCTGGATGCCGCAGCGGCTTGAGGCGCTTCCGTCGATGTGGGGGTCGTCGCGCAGGCCGCTGCGGCCAGCGCCACAAGAGGGAGGAGTTTCCAGAGATGCATTCTGCGCTCCGCTGATTTCGCTACGGCAATGTCTGCACAGGCTCGCAGCTTGCGTCAAATCTCACACACGCGGCAGGCGAGGCGCCCAGGGGGCAAGGCTTGCGAGGCAACCGTCCCGAACTCAGCGCCACCTGACAAAAACAAGGGCGCGACCGGTCGCTTTTGCGGCTCGCCCCAGCCTGCGGCGCATGTCAACGTGCATGAGCTGCAGCGCGCATCGATCACCAGTACGGGTGTCGCTTGCCCAAGGTGGAGGCCATGAAGCAACCAGAAACCTATCTCGGCTGGAAAATCGACTTCAGAAACCCGCCGGGCGAGCCATCCAGCCTTGATCCTGATTCGATGCACTGGAAGGTCTACAAGAATCCCGTCGCCATGGCTGTGGGCGGCATTGCGGCCGTGCTGCTGGAGTTTGCGGATGCGCGCATTCGTTCCGGCGTGTGGGATCACTCGATCTACAAGCAGGATCCGATCGGTCGATCCAAGCGCACCGGCGTTGCAGCGATGGTGGGTGTCTATGGGCCCAGACGCGCGGCCGAGCGCGTAATCCAGGGCGTGACCAACATGCACGCGCGCGTGGGCGGGACGACACCGAAGGGCGAGGCGTATCGCGCGCTCGACGTCGATCTGCTCGACTGGGTCAGTGCGACTGCGGCCTATGGATTCCTGACCGCCTACGACAGGTTCGTCGAATACGTGCCGGAAGCCGACAGGTTGCGCTACTACGCAGAGGCCGCGCCGGGCGCGAAGCTCTACGGCGTGGAGCATTCTCCTATGTCGACCAAGGACTTCTTCGAGATGATGAACCGGCTGGTCCATCGCTTCGAGCCGCATCCGACAAACGAGGAGTTTCTTGCTATCATCCAGTCCGGACAGGCTGCGCCAGATATACCGAAATATCTCAGCCGCGCCATGGGGCGGGCGTCGGTATCGCTGCTGCCGCGGATCGTGCGCGACAAGCTTGGGTTGGGGAACAAGTATGACCTCAGCGCGATTGACCGCGTGGTGGTCAAGGCTTTGGGCAAGCATCTCGACACGAAGGCCATTCCAGGATCGCCGCCGTGCGACGCGAGCCTTCGCGTCGGCCTGCCGGCCAACTTCCTCTTTGTCGGCAAGCGCAGGCAGGCGGAACTCATGGTGGCGTGGCGCGCCGCAGGGCATGGTATGAAGCAGCCTGCCGCCACGACACTGGTGCAACCCGCCGAATGATGTGCTGAACTTCCCGCAGCAATGCTGCTGACGCGGAGCGCGCCATGAAACTCTACGATTCAATCGGACCCAATCCGCGCGTCGTAAAAATGTTCATGGCGGAAAAAGGTGTCGATGTTCCGCGGGTCACCGTCGACTTGATGGCAGGGGAAAATCGCCAGCCGGCGCATGTGGTACGCAATCCCGGGGGGCAGATGCCCACGCTGGAACTGGACGATGGTCGTTACCTCGCCGAGGTGACAGCGATCTGCGAGTACCTTGAGGAAAAGTATCCAAGTCCGCCGCTGATCGGCACCAATGCCGAGGAGCGCGCGATGACGCGGATGTGGACGCGCCGGGTTGATCTGTATATCGTGGAGCCTATGCTGAACGGGTTCCGCGCCGCCGAGGGCTACGCCTTGTTCAAGGACCGGATGCGCTTGCTGCCGCAGGCGGCCGCAGACCTGAAGGCGCTCGCGCAGGAGAAAATCACCTGGCTCGACGGGCTGATCGGCGGCCACGATTTCATCGCGGGCGACAGGTGCACGCTGGCCGACATCCTCCTGTTCTGCACGCTCGATTTCGGCGCGACCGTGGGGCAGCCGCTCAATCGCGGCAACACCAACGTCGCGGCCTGGTTCGATCGCATGGCGTCGCGGTCCAGCGCAGCTGCCAGCAAGGCGTAGGCGCGCGTGAACGTCAGCATCTTCATGCGCAAGGCGACCAAGATTCTTCACACGCTTGCCTCGTGTGGCCTGATCGGCGCGCTTATGGGTTACATCGTAATCCTGCTCGCTGCGCCGCAGGATACCGCAGCGGCGTATTCGAATGCGCGAGCATCCATCGCGGCGCTGTGCAATTACCTGCTGCTTCCTTCGCTCGCGATCGTGCTTATGTCGGGCCTGCTTTCGATGGTCGTGCATCCGCCCTTCCGGGAGGTACGATGGGCATGGCTCAAGGCGCTCCTTGGCCTCAGCATGTTCGAGGCGACGCTCGGAATCATCGGATCGAAGGCCAGCGCAGCCGCGTCCCTTTCTGCGCGGATCGCTGCTGGTGAGGCAGAGCAGAAAGCACTGGCAGATACAATCTCCTCAGAATGGGGGGCTTTGGTCGCGATCATGCTGCTGTCGTTTGCCAACGTTGTCGTCGGAATCTGGCGGCCGTCGTTGAAGAAGAAGGCGGACTGACGATCAGCGCATGCACTGTCAATGACACGCGCCCTCACGGACTTCGTAGTGGAGAGTGCCAATCTCAACAACCGCTATGCGCTGGCCGCTACTCGGAGGTAAGCCCAGCCGGCAGCCGCAGATGACTCTGTAGCAGGCACACAGGTTTGCTCTCGTCCTGTTGCCAACCCTCGGCGTGTACCACAGCGACGCGTTTTCCGAGGCGCCGGATCTTCGCCCGCGCATAGGTTGTTTCGCGGCGCGCTGGGCGGAGATACTCCACGCTGATATTGATCGCGCGGGCGGGTGCGGTGGTGCCGACGTCATGCGCGACTTGCAGGAGGCAGGCGATTTCGAGGAAGGACGCGACGCAACCGCCATGCAGGGCGGGGAGCATCACATTGCCGACGAGCTGGTCGCGCACAGGCATTGTCGCAAGGACGCCGCGTTCGTCAGCGCGCGCTGCGATTGCGAGGAAGCGGGCGAAGGGCGAACGGTTGAGGATGGCGTCAAAGTCAATCGGGGCTGTCATTACACGCTCCGGCGATTGAGTGTGAAGGCGGCCTGCGCTGCGGCGACGGGATCATCTGGTGAGACATCCCACGCTTCGGCGCGCAGGAATGCGATGGTGCGTGTCGCGCGGTAGACATGCGCCGAGCAGGTGACCGACGCGCGCGGAGCGGCGGGGCGCATGTGGTCGATGCGCAGGTCGAGCGTCGCCGGCGCTGCCTCGAAACCGAGCCCGGCCATGATGGCGAGGCCGCAGGCGTGGTCGATGAGGGCGGTCAGCACGCCGGGGGCGAGGATGTCGGTGCCGTCCTGTCCGACCAGGTCCTCTCGCCAGGGCAGAAGGATTGCGCCGCGGCCGGCCGAGGAAGACACGAACTTCATTCCCAAAGCCACTGCATAGGGCGTGTATTCGACCATGCGAGAGGCGTAGGGGTTGCCGGCCCAGTCACCCACGCCATCGGTTGCCGTATCGTCGCGCTTTTCAATGTCGCTCATGGCGCCTTTCATGTGCACATGAGCGGGCTGGCGCCAACTGCCTCACGCTATGGCAGGACCGAGCTTTCCATCTTGTCCAGCGCGTCTTTGAGCGCCCCGCCATCTGGGATGATGTCGAATATGCGCCAGAGCGGCACGCTTGGGTCCGACGATCTACACATCCAGCTCGTCGATGAACTTCGCGTTGTCCTGAATGAATTTGAAGCGAAGTTCCGGCTTCTTGCCCATCAGGGTTTCGACGAGGTCTTCGACCGACTTGATCGATTTGGGCAAGGCGACGCGCGCGAGGGTGCGCGTCTTGTGATTCATCGTGGTTTCCTTCAACTGCGCGGGCATCATCTCGCCAAGACCCTTGAAGCGGCCAATGTCCGGCTTCTTGCCCTTGAACTCGGTTGCCAGGAGTTCGTCCTTGTGTGCGTCGTCGCGGGCGTAGGCTGACCTGGCGCCGTGGCTGATGCGATAAAGTGGCGGCATAGCGAGGAACAGGCGACCGGATTCTATGAGGCCGGGGGTCTGGCGGAAGAAGAAGGTGATCAGCAGGGACGCGATGTGGGCGCCGTCGACGTCGGCGTCGGTCATGATGATGATGCGTTCGTAGCGAAGATCCTCGACGCGGAAGCGGTGGGCGAGGCCAGTGCCCAGAGCGGTTGCGAGGTCGGAGAGCTCCTTGTTGCCCGAGAGCTTCTCGTCGCCGGCGCTTGCGACGTTGAGGATCTTGCCGCGCAGCGGGAGCACGGCCTGCGTGGCGCGGTCGCGCGCCTGTTTGGCGGATCCGCCGGCCGAGTCGCCTTCGACGATGAAGAGCTCAGTGCCTTGCGCCGAACCGTCCGAGCAGTCGGCGAGCTTGCCGGGCAGGCGGAGCTTGCGGGTGGCGGACTGGCGAGCGACTTCCTTGTCCTTGCGCTTGCGCATGCGGTCTTCGGCCTGGCCGATCGCCCATTCGAGCAGCCGGTTGGCGTTGGCAGTGGATGCGGTGAGCCAGTGGTCGAAGCGGTCGCGCATCGCGTTTTCGGTGATGCGGAAGGCGTCCTGTGTGGAAAGCTTCTCTTTCGTTTGGCCGACGAACTCCGGATTACGGATGAACACCGAGAGCAGAGCGCCAGCTGTGCCGAGCACGTCGTCTGCGGTGACGAGGCCGGTCTTCTTGTTGCCGATCATCTCGCCATAGGCGCGCAGGCCCTTGGTGAGCGCTGAGCGCATACCGGCTTCGTGGGTGCCGCCTTCAGGCGTGGGGATGGTGTTGCAGTAGGCGCGCGAGAAGCCGTCGGCCTCGCTGCCGTAGCCGTTGCCGGACCACACCACCGCCCATTCGACAGCACCGCCGCCATTTACTTCAACGCGGCCGGTGAAGGGTTCGGGCAGGACGAGCTTCGCCTCGAGTGTGAGCTCCTTCATCATGTCAGCGAGGCCGTTGGGATAATGCAGCGTCGCTTCGGCCGGCGTCTTGTCGTCTTCCTTGAGCAATTTCGGATCGCAGCTCCAGCGGATTTCGGCCGCGCGCGACAGATAGGCTTTCGAGCGCGCCATCGCGAACAGTCGCGAGGGGCGGAAGTGGAGCTTGTCGCCAAAGATCTGCGGGTCGGGATGGAATTTGATCTGCGTGCCGCGGCGGTTGGGAGCGGCCCCGACCTCCTTTAGCTTCGAGGTCGGGTGTCCGCGTGAATAGGTCTGGCGGTAGAGCCTGCGGTCGATGGCGATCTCGACCTCAACGAGATCGGACAGCGCGTTGACGACCGAGATGCCGACGCCATGCAGGCCGCCGGCGGTCTCGTAGGCCTTGTTCGAGAATTTGCCGCCCGAGTGCAGCATCGTCATGATGACTTCGAGCGCTGTCTTGTTCTTGAACTTCGGGTGGATGCCGATCGGGATGCCGCGGCCATCGTCGCGCACGGAGAGGTATCCGTCGGCGCTGAGCGTCACGTCGATGCGGCTGGCGTGACCGGCAACCGCCTCGTCGATGGCGTTGTCGAGCACTTCGGCGAAGAGGTGGTGATAGGCGCGCTCGTCCGTGCCGCCGATATACATGCCGGGGCGTTTGCGGACGGGCTCAAGGCCCTCGAGGACTTCGATGTCCTTGGCGGAGTAGCCCGACGAGCCGGACTTGTCTCCGCCGAACAGCTTTGCCTGGTTGGTCTTCGCCATGTGGGTCCTGCGCGCCGAATCAGTGCGTGTTGGAGGTCGGTATAGGAGCTACGCCGAAGCCTGCCGAGGGAACAATTCTCCCGATTAACAAACCCTTGTCGCGCGTTCCCGCAAGGGCCTCAACGTGGCTCTTGTAACAGTTGATGCACAAGGGTTGGGGGCCAATTGGGTCTGGTTTGATACAGCGTCACGTTCGGAGTGGCTTGGGCCATCTGGGAAGCTGTCGCGCTGCGTCTCCAAAACCTATGGAGGGCCCGGGGGTACGGGACGCCCCGCGTGGGTTGGCGTCTCCGCATGTGGGCGGAAAGACAGGTCGGAAGAAGAAACGCGGATCCCGCGTCTCCGGTACGTGTTGGACGGCAGCGCGCGCACGGCGGGCTGTTTCATCCGCTTGGTGGATGTTTCGGCGCGAACCGTCGGTCCAGGTTCTAGAACAGACCTAGGAATTTCGGTTTGAGGGCGTCGCAGCGGGCGATCTGTTGTTCGTACTGGGCGGCCTGGCTTGCGACGCGGGATGCGGCGTCGATGAGCCAACGCTTGGATTTCCATGTGCCCTTCAGATAACCGCCGGCGCCTTCGTGGTAGGCGAGGTAGTGGGCCTTGTAGTCGTACTGGCCGAGGCCGGTGCGTTTGCCGGTGCTGGAGAAGTACCAGCCGATGAAGTCGCTCGAGTCGCGGAAGCTGTTGCGGCTGGCGCCCCATTTGCCGGTGGCGGCCTTGTACATCTCCCAGGTGGAGTCAAGCGCCTGAGAGTAGCCATGGGCAGAGGAGATGTAGCCGCCTTCGACGAGACCGAACCACTGCCGCTCGCCGCGCGGCGGACGGGCGTCGTGCTTGAAGCTGCTCTCCTGCTTGATGATGGCGAGCTGCAGGCCCATCGGCGCGCCCCAGTTACGGGCGGTGTCGCGCAGGGCCTCATGCCACTGGCGGTTATCTTTCAGGAGCGCGCACGCGTCGGCGATCTGCGTGTTCGACGGCGTCGGTATCGAGGCGCAGGCGGTGATGACGAGCGCTGCCAGAGCAGAGATGATGGGACGGAAGCTGATCATGCGTACTGTTTACCACGACGTGTTTTCGGTTGGCTCGATCCAAACGCAGCAATTCGTCTCAGTTCGTTTCCGAAATGGTAACCAGCGTGGCGTCGAGCGCGGCGGCGGCAGAGCCGCCGGTAAGGGGGCGCTCGTTGGCGTAGGCCGAGAAGATGAGGGTCTGGCCACTCCTCGTTGTGAGGAAGCCGGAGAGTGCGGTTGTGCCCATCAGTGTGCCTGTCTTGCCAAGGATGCGGCCTTCGAGGCTGGTGCCGATGAAGCGGCGGCGCAGCGTGCCATCGACGCCGCCGACGGGCAGCGTGGTGCGGAAGGCTTCGCTCCAGGGTTGCTGTGTGGTCCAGCGCAGGAGCGTGGCGACGCTGCGGGGCGTGACACGATTGTAGACCGACATGCCCGAGCCATCGAACAGATCCCATGACCAGCGCGGGATGGCCATGTCGGCCAGCATGGCTTCGACGACGGCGAGGCCAGCTTCGCGCGAGCCGTCGCCGGTTGCGAGGCCGACGCGGCGAAGAAGAAGTTCGGCGTGGAGGTTCTGGCTCTGCTTGTTGAGAAAGGTGACATTCTCGATGAGCGGCGCGGGAACGAGGCGGGCTATCTCCACGCCGGGGCGTCGAGAAGTGAATTCGGTGGCCTTCGTGTCGAACAGTTTGAGCGGGCGGTAGCGTGCCTCGATGCCATCCGTAACGGTGATGCCGCGCGCCTCGAGCAGGGCGGACAGGCGTATGGCGGCGGCCCAGGCGGGGTCGTGCACGGCGACCGGAAGGATGAGCGGCTGGGCGCCGGCCTTGATGCGACCATAGACGCGAATGGCGGTGTCGCCTGGAATGCGTTCGGCCAGGATGAGGCTTTCCAGTTCTGAGTCAGCCGCGATCGTGTCGACGTGGTTGTCGATCTCGTAGAGCTCGGGCGGGGCGCGGTAGGCGATCTCGCCTTGCGCACCGTCCTGCGGGCCTGGCGTCACCACGAGCGTCACTTCGTTGCTGTTGACGGTGAGCGCGGAGACGGGTTCGCCGGAGCGCGTGATGATGTCGTCGAGGCTCCAGCCTGGCGGCCAGGGTTCGCGCGAATAGAGCGTCTCGTCGGCGACGATGGTTTCGACTTCGCTGATGCCGTTGGAGAGGACGGCGTCGGCGAGCGAGGACAGGCAGTTGCGCTCGCAATCCGGTGCGTCGATCAGCGTCGGGTCACCGGCGCCGACGAGGAAGAGCGTGGGCGGCGCGCTTTCGGCCGTGATGAGGCGGAGGGACGTACCGCGCGCGGGGTCCGGCTGCGTCATGTCGCCGAGCGTGTGGAAGGCGGCGGCGACGGTGAACAGCTTGGTGTTCGAGGCGGGAAGGAAGCGCTGATCGGGGTTGATGGCGATCAGTTCGCGGCCGTCCAGCGTGGTGACGACGAGGCCCCAGCGCGTGCCTTCGAGACCGGGTTGCTCAAGGCCGGCGCGCGCTCGGTCTGTGAAGGAGGCGCAGCCGGACAGGGTGAGGGCGGCAAGGAAGTAAAAGACGACTCGCATCGGGTAAACCTAACGAGGCATTCCCAAACGGAAAGCCGGTTCGTGTGAGAAGGACATGACCATGTCACGGGAAAGCGATAGCGTGCCCCGCATGACACAGATTGATCGACGCAGACTTCTGGCTCTTGGCGCCGCTTCGCTTGCTTTGCCGGCGGCGATCGAGAGGGCGTGGGCGATCGAAGCAAAGTCGGTGACGGGGACGATCCAGGACGTCGCGCACGTTGTGATCCTGATGCAGGAGAACCGGTCGTTCGATCATTACTTCGGTACGATGAGCGGCGTGCGCGGGTTCGGGGACCGGTTTCCGATTCCGCTGCCGGGAGGACGAACGGTGTGGGCGCAGGGACATACGAAGGCTGCGCCGCCGGTGATCGCGCCTTTTCCACTCAACACGAAGCAGACATTCGCGCACATGCGGGTGGAGGGCACGCCGCATTCGTGGGCGGATGCACAGTATGCCTGGGACCACGGTCGGATGACCAACTGGCCCGACCAGAAGCATCCGCATACGATGGGCCATTACGAGCAGGCGGACATTCCCTTCCAGTGGGCGCTCGCAGAGGCCTTCACGATCTGCGATGCGTATCACTGCTCGTTCACCGGCGGCACCAACACCAACCGGCTGTATCTGTGGACGGGTACGAATGATGGCGCGGGGACGCGCGGCGGGCCTTCGATTTCCAATTCGCACGACACGCTGCCGGACAAGCAGCCCGAGGCGAATACGCCATACACCTGGACGACCTATCCCGAGCGGCTGGAGGCGGCGGGGATAAGCTGGAAGATCTACGAGGACATGGCGGACAATTTCGGCGACAACCCGCTGGTCGGCTTTAAGGCGTACCGCGACAGCCTTGCCGGGACGGGCAATCCGATGCTGGCGGCGAAGGGGTTGGCGACGCAGCATCTCGATGTGCTGCTCAACGATGTGAAGGCGGGGACGTTGCCGCAGGTGTCGTGGGTGGTCTCCCCGGCGGCGGACAGCGAGCACCCGGGACCGTCGAGCCCTGCGCAGGGCGCGGACTACATCGCGCGCGTGCTGGATGCGCTGACAGCCAATCCCGAGCTGTGGGCAAAAACGGTCCTGCTGATCAATTTCGACGAGAATGACGGATTCTTCGATCATGTGCCGCCGCCGGCGCCGCCCTCCAAGGATGCGGACGGCCGGCTGCTCGGTGGATCGACCGTGGACACGGCTGGCGAGTATCACACGGTGCGGGCCGAGAGTGAGAAGGCAGCCGAGCGCGATGACCTGATGGGGCGGCCTTACGGGCTGGGGCCGCGCGTGCCGATGTATGTGGTCTCGCCGTTCTCGCGTGGCGGGTTCGTGAATTCGGAAGTGTTCGACCATACGTCGGTGATCCGGTTTCTCGAGAAGCGGTTTGGCGTGATGGAGCCGAACATCTCGGCGTGGCGGCGTGCGGTGTGCGGCGACCTGACGAGCTGTTTCGATTTCAAGTCGCCGAATGCGGCGATCACCGCTTTGCCGAAGACGCTTGAGACGGCGAAGCGCGCAGCCACCCTGGACAAGCGCACGACGCCGCCGACGCCGGTAACTGTCACTCCACCGGTGCAGGCAAGGGGCGCGCGGCGCGCGCGGGCATTGCCCTATGCATGCGATGTTGCGCTGACGGCCGGACGTGCTGCGAAGCTCGATTTCATAAATCGTGGCTCATCGGGCGCGGTGTTTCATGTGTATGACCTTAAGCGTCCGGACGCTGCGCCGCGGCGCTATACGGTGGAGGCGTTAAAGGCGCTGACCGGGACGTGGCCAGACGGGGCGTACGATCTGTTTGTTGTGGGCCCCAACGGGTTTCATCGACGCTATCGCGGCGAAGAGGCCAGTGTGTCGATGTCGTTCGCAGCGGTCGGGCGCAAGGCGCGCCTGAGGCTGTCGAACGCGAGCGGCAGGACGCAATATGTGACGGCGGCGTCAGGCGCGTATCAAGAGAAAATCCCCGAGATTCATGCCGCCGAGATCCCGCGTGGCGAAGAGCGCGACTTTTTCTGGGACTTTGCGCCGACCAGCGGCTGGTACGATCTCAAGGTAGTGGCAGGGGATTTCGAACAGAGATTGGCCGGGCGACTCGACGACGGCTCTCCTACCACGAGCGATCCAGCCATGGGCGGGTCTGCGCTGATCGCGTGGTCTTGAGCGTGGATCTGGCTGTCTATCGCACGCGCTGGGCAGGCTGGGTGAAGGACCCTCTCATCGCGACGCACGGTCTGACGTTCGACCGGACGCCCGCAGGGGTGATTATCGCGCCGCCGGGCAGGGTGCGGGTGTGCGCCTGGCATGCGGACTTCGAGGAGCGGCCGACATGCTTTGTGGATGTAGAGACAATCGACGAGGCTTCCCGAGTTTGTGCAGGGCTGTTCGAGGCATGTGGCTGGAATGTGGATTTTGCGACTGCGCATGACGATGCGGGCGACGTCGTGGTGGCGTCGCCATATTGAGCCCGGCGTCCAGATCTCCGCCGTGCGGGTCCCGAAAAGGAAAGTGGCGCCAGGTCCCCCCAGCGCCACCTTTGCCCCCCGGCAGGTCTGACTGATCGTCCTCGGGATCAGTACTTGTAGTACATGTCGAATTCGACCGGATGCGGGTGCATGTCCACGCGCATGACATCTTCCATCTTCAGGTCGATGTACGAGTCAATGAAGTCGTCGTCCATGACGCCGCCGGCCTTGAGGAAGTCGCGGTCGGCGTCGAGGCTCTTGAGGGCTTCGCGGAGCGAACCGCAGACGGTGGGAATGTTCTTCAGTTCTTCCGGCGGAAGGGCGTAAAGATCCTTGTCCATCGATGGGCCCGGATCGATCTTCTTCGCAATGCCGTCGAGGCCGGCCATCATCAGCGCAGTAAAGGTGAGGTAGGGGTTCGACGCCGGGTCCGGGAAGCGAACTTCGATGCGTTTGCCCTTCGGGTTCGGGGTCCATGGAATACGGACCGAAGCCGATCGGTTGCGGGCAGAGTACGCCAGCAGCACGGGGGCTTCATAGCCGGGGACGAGGCGCTTGTAGGAGTTGGTGGTCGCGTTCGAGAAGGCGTTGATGGCCTTTGCGTGCTTGATGATCCCGCCGATGTACCAGAGGCATTCCTGCGAGAGGTCGGCGTACTTGTCGCCGGCGAAGAGCGGCTTGCCGTCTTTCCAGATCGACTGGTGGACGTGCATGCCCGAGCCGTTGTCCTTGTAGTAGGGCTTCGGCATGAAGGTGGCGGTCTTGCCATACGAGTGCGCGACGTTGTGCACGATGTATTTGTAGAGCTGCATGTTGTCGGCCATCTGGACCAACGTGTTGAACTTCATGCCGAGCTCGTGCTGCGCGGGGGCTACCTCGTGGTGGTGCTTCTCGGGCTGGAGGCCGAGTTCGGCCATCAGCGTCAGCATCTCCGAGCGCATGTCCTGCAGCGAGTCGATCGGGGGCACAGGGAAGTAGCCGCCCTTCGGGCCAGGACGGTGACCCATGTTGCCGCCTTCGTACTGCTTGCCTGTGTTGAACGGCAGCTCGCGGTCGTCGAACGAATAGCCCGTGTTGTTCGGGTCAGTGTTCCAGCGGACGTCATCGAACACGAAGAACTCGGCTTCAGGGCCGAAGAAGGCCGTGTCGCCCACGCCTGAGGATTTCAGGAAGTTCTCGGCCTTCTTCGCCATCATCCGCGGGTCGCGGTTGTAGGCGGTGTTGTCGTTCGGGTTGAGAATGTCGCACATAATGGCGAGCGTCGTGTTCTGGAAGAACGGGTCGATGCGGGCCGAGGAGGGATCCGGCATCAGCAGCATGTCGGACTCGTTGATCGCCTTCCAGCCGGCGATCGACGAACCGTCGAACATCGTTCCGTCAACGAACAGGTCTTTGTCGACCATCGAGAGGTCGAAGGTGACGTGCTGCATCTTCCCGCGAATGTCAGTGAATCGCAGGTCGACGTACTGGACGTCTTTTTCCTTGATGGTCTTGAAGATTTGGTCGGACACCTAGTCCCTCCGTTTCACCCCGGCCCGCCCTGAGTGTCCAGGAGGGCCGATCCATTATGAAGTTGTTGCTCAGAAATCAGATCGCCTGATCGCCCGTTTCGCCCGTGCGGATGCGGATGACCTCGGTGATTTCGGAGACGAATATCTTCCCGTCGCCGATCTTGCCAGTGTGTGCCGATTTCGTGATAGCGCCCAGGGCTGCTTCGAGTTGCGCGTCGGAGACGACGACCTCGATCTTCAGCTTGGGCAGGAAGTCGACGATATATTCCGCGCCGCGATAGAGTTCAGTGTGGCCGCGCTGTCTGCCAAAGCCCTTGGCCTCGATGACGGTCATGCCCTGAAGGCCGACGCCATGGAGCGCCTCCTTCACTTCATCGAGTTTGAAGGGCTTTATGATCGCTTCGATCTTCTTCATCCGATGTCCTCGGTTGGCCCAGATTGTTGGGACGCCGCCAGGGCCCCGGAAAGCGTCACCGCTCATGCACGATGGCGGGGATGGCGAGTAGGCCGGGCGCCTGAAGTTCGTGCGTCGGAGCTCGTGGCGCCTAAAAGAAGGGCGCTGCCGCATCGATTTTGGGCGTGACCTCCTGAGCTTATCCACAGAGGCGCCCCGATTGGCTCCGTGGTATGGAGCAGAAACCCCGATGCTGACGGATCTTTCTGCACGATGATTTACCTGATCAGACATGGCGAACCGAGCGGAAGCTGGGGGGGCCACCCGAATCCCGGGCTGACGGAACTCGGGGCGCGGCAGGCCTTCGCAGCGGCAGAGTCCCTGGCGGCTGCAGGGGCAAAGTGGGCGGTCACCTCGCCGCTGGCGCGTAGCCGGGAAACGGCGGCGCAGTTCGAGAAGCTGATGGAGACCCATGCGCGAATCGAGACCGGGGTCGGTGAGATCATCACGCCGCCGGGAATAGCTGACCGCGCCGTCTGGTTGCAGGGCGTCATGGCGCGGACGTGGAATGAGGCGGGCGAAGAGCTGCATGCCTGGCGACAGAGCGTACTGGCGGCGGTAGAGAAGTTGCCGGACGAAACTGCGGCTTTCTCGCACTTCATCGCGATCAATGCGGTGGTCGGGTTGCTGACCGGGGATCAGCGGGTGGTCGTGTTCAAGCCGGGCCACGCATCGATCACGAAGCTGCAGCGCGTTGGCGGCAAGCTGCGGGTGGTCGAACTGGGATCGGAAGCGGCGACGGCGGTTACCTAGGCAGGCCGCCTCTTCCTGAAAACAAAGTAGGCGATCACCACGACGACGAGGCAGGTTGTCGAAGCGATCAGCTCGTAGCGGCTGCCGGGTTGAAGCGACATGGCGACGAGGACAGCGAGCATGGCGGCGAGGACGATGTAGCCGCTCCAGGGGTAGAACCAGGTCTTCAGTTTCAGTTGTTCGGGAGCGGTCTTCGGTCGCAGGATAAGGTGGGCCATGACGACCGGCATGTAGACGAAGATCATCAGCGCGCCCGAGGCGCTGATGAGGAAGCCGAACAGGTCCTTCGGGAAGAAGGCTTCGAGCGCGACTGCTGCGAGCGCAATGGCTGCGCCGATGAGAATGGCTCGGGACGGGACGCCGCGCTTGTCGACCTGCACGATCCATCGCGGGGCGTCGCCGCGGCCGGCGAGGGTGAACATGATGCGCGAGGCCACGTAGATGCCCGAGTTCAGGCACGAGAGAACTGCCACGAGGACAATAACGTCCATGGCGAGGCCTGCGCCGGGGATGCCCACCTTGTCGAGCGCCATGGTGAAGGGCGACATGCGCTGGACGGCGGCTTGTTCAGCGATCTCGCGCCAGGGGACGACGGCGACGATGAGGGCGATGGAGGCGACGTAGAAAAGCAGGATGCGGAAGATCAGGACGGTGGTGAGGTTGGCGATGGTCTTCTCGCCTTCGTGCGCTTCGGCGGCGGCGACGGTGGCGATCTCTGCGCCGACAAGCGTGAAGATCAGTGAGGTCACGCCCGCTACGACGGGCAGCCAGCCCATGGGGGCAAAGCCGCCATCGTTCGTCCAGTTCGAGAAGGTCATGCCGCCTGTTGGGTTCACGCCGAGCGCATAGCTCAGCGCGATGACGATGAAGGCGATGATCGCGGCGACCTTGATGGAGGAGAACCAGAACTCGAACTCGCCGAAATTGCGGGTTGATAGCAGGTTCGAGGCCGTGAGCAGGACGGTGAGGACGAGGCCGGTGACCCAGGTGGGGATGTCGGGCAGCCAGGGCTTGATGATGCTGGCGCCGGCGATTGCCTCGAAGGCGACGACAATCACCCAGAAGTACCAGTAGAGCCAGCCGGACGTGAACCCGGCGAGGTTGCCCATCGCCAGTCGCGGAAATTCGGTGAAGGCCCCCGTTTCAGGATAGGCCATGGCCATCTCGCCGAGCATGCGCATCACGAAGAGGACAATCAGGCCAGTGAGGACGTAGCTGACGATCACGGCGGGACCGATGGCGGCGATGGCATTGATCGAGTTGACGAACAGTCCGGCGCCGATGATGCCGCCGATCGAGATCATCGCGATATGCCGCGTGCGCAGGGATCGCGTGAGCTTGGGCGTTTCGACCGCCAGCGCTGCATCAGCCAATGGAATCCCCTTGTCCGTCAGGTCCGGCTGGACCCTATCGCCGGGATTTTGCGGTGCAAGCTCAATGAGGCGCGAAGAAAACCTTCGCGAGTTGGGCGGCGCGCATTAGATCTAGCTGCATGAGCACAGCAATCCTTACCTGCGATCAGGTCCGCGCCGCCGAGCGGATGGCCGTGGAGCATGGGATTTCGCAATGGGCGCTGATGCAGCAGGCCGGGCAGGCGTGTGCGGACGTGTTGCATGCGGAGTTTCCGGACATGCGCGTGATCGTGCTGGCCGGGCCGGGCAATAACGGTGGCGATGCGTTCGTGGCGGCGCAGAGGCTGCGTGACCTCGGGCGGAATGTCTGGGTGTTCGACATGGCGTCCGCTGGAACGCGGACCGAGGAGGGGCAACAGGCACTGAATGCGCTGATGGGGCCACGACACCGGCTGGAGGATATGCGGATCGAGCCGGGCGACGTGGTGCTCGATGGCCTGTTCGGCGCGGGGCTCTCACGACCGCTGCAAGGCGAGGCGGCGTTCGCGGTCGAGCAGGTGAATGCCTCGGGCGCACGGGTGGTGGCGATCGATGTGCCATCTGGCGTGATTGGCGACACGGGAGGAGTTGAGGGGCCGGCCATCCGCGCGGATGTGACGGTGACGTTCTGCTGCAAGAAGCCGGCGCATGTGTCGCTGCCCGCGATGGAGCTGTGCGGCGAAGTAATTGCCGCGGAAATCGGGTTCTCGGATTTCGTGGAGCGTGCGGGCGGGGGCTTGCTGCATGAGAATGGGCCAGGCATGTGGCTCGGGCGCTATCCGTGGCCGCAGGCGAGCGGGCACAAGCACAAGCGCGGGCGACTTGGCGTTGTGACGGGGGCAATCAGTTCGACAGGCGCGGCACGGCTCGCTGCACAGGCGGGGTTGAGGATCGGCGCAGGGACTGTGCGCCTTATGTGTCCGCCATCGGCGCTCATGGTCGTGGCGTCGTCGGTAACATCGCCGCTTGTCAGCAGCTTCAAGGATGAGCGCGACCTGCTGGCGCTGACGGAGGACATGCAGGCCGTGGTGATCGGGCCCGCGGCTGGTGTCACAGAGGCGACACGTGCGCATGTGGAGGCGCTTGCCGGCGGTGGCCGCACACTGGTGCTGGATGCAGATGCGATAACCGTGTTTTCCGGTGAGGTGGAAAGGCTGGGCGACCTGCTTGACGCGCCGGCTGTGCTGACGCCGCACACGGGCGAGTTCGACCGGTTGTTCCCGGGGCTACGGCAGCAGGAACCGAGCAAGATCGAAGCGACGCGGGCGGCGGCGAAGCAGGTTGGCGCAGTCGTTGTGCTGAAAGGTCCCGATACGGTCATCGCCGCGCCGGATGGGCGTGTGGTGGTCAACACGCATGCGACGCCCTTCCTTGCGACCGCCGGATCCGGGGATGTGCTGGCGGGTGTGATCGGCGGGTTGCTCGCGCAGGGGATGGATGCGTTTGATGCGGCTTGTGCCGGTGTCTGGATGCATGGTGATGCGGGACGGCGGGCGGGTCCGGGCATGATGGCGGATGATCTGGACGCGGCGCTGCGTGAGACAATTGCAGGTCTTTATGCTACGATCCGACCGCTGCGCTGATCAGCGTCATGTAACTGTAATGCAGGCGGGGCATGCATTGCGGGCAATCATGGAGGGTCTGATGCGCAGGATTCTGGCGTCGCTTCTGGTTCTTGGTCTGCTAGCGCCTGCGCCGGCGGTTGCGCATGACAGCGACAGCATCGCGACAGCACGGCGGATCGTTTTCCCAAAACTGCAGGATGGGCGCTCGGTGCTGGCGGTCGACCTGCATACCCATAGCGTGTTTTCAGATGGATCGGTGTGGCCTGATGTGCGCGTGGAAGAAGCCAAGCGCGATGGTCTGTTCGCGCTCGCCGTGTCCGAGCATCTCGAATACCAGCCGAAGGCGGCCGATATCCCGCATCCTGATCGCAACCGTTCTTTCGCGATCGCGAGCCAGGCAGCAATCGTGAAGCCGGATGCGACGGGTGCGAACAAAGCGCCCTTGATGGTAATCAACGGATCGGAGATCACGAAGCTGGCGATCCAGCCTGGTCACATGAATGCAGTCTTCATTACCGACGCCAACGCGATGTTGCCAAAGGCGGGGCTCAATCCGGTGGATGCCGCGCGCGAACAGTTGAAGACAGCGAATGCGCAGGGCGGGTTCACCTTCTGGAACCATCCCTACTGGACGTCACAGACACCTAACGGGATCGCCACGCTGGATCCGGTGCATGCCGATTTCATCAGGCAGGGCCTGCTGCACGGAATCGAGGTGGTCAATGGCGCGGACATGTCGGACGAGGCCTTCCGGATCGCGCTGGACAACAACCTCACAATCCTCGGGACGTCGGACATCCATGGCCTGATCGACTGGGACTATGATCTCGCCAATGGCGGACACCGGACGGCGACGCTTGTACTGACCGCGTCAGAGACAGAGGTCGGCGTGAAGGCGGCATTGCGGGCAGGCGATACGGTCGCGATCTACAACGATAACCTGATCGGAAAGAAGGCGAACGTCGAGGCGGTGGTGCGCGCGACGCTGAAGATGGAAGTCGGCGAGGCCTTGCCGCGCTCGACCGTGCAGGGCGTAAGCATCATCAATGACAGCCCGGTCGACTACATTATCGAAAATTTGGGGCCGAACGACGCCTATGACGAGGGGCACGTGTTCACGGTCAAGTCTGGTTCGACCTTCACGCTTCTCATGAAAAATGTCCCCGACCCGGCGAAGCTGGCGCTCAACTTCAAGGTGCTGAACGCGTACGTGGCGCCGCGCGAATACCTGACACTGCAGCTTAGGGATGTGACGCCCTAACCCGGCAAGGGCTGTTCTTGCAGTATGCCTCGGGTCGGACGACACGAGGCTATTGCAAAGATCCCCAGGGGGATGCGGCGTGACACTGATCCAGGACGCGCAGAATGACATGCGCGATGGCTATCACAGCGGCGCGCCCCGGGTGCTGGCGTCGTCGCTCGCCTGGAGTGCGGCGGCGTCTGTCGTGCTGCTGTCGCCGCAGCAGGCCGTATCGGTGCTGTTCTTCGGCGGGATGTTCATCTTTCCGCTGGGGGTGGTGATCGGCAAAATCCTGGGCGGGCGCGCGACCCACGCGAAGGGCAACCCGCTGGCGTCGCTGGCGGCGGCAAACACGGTCTGGATACTGCTCTGCTTTCCGCTCGCCTTCGCGGCGCAGATACAGATGATCGAATAGCTCTTCCCGGCAGTGCTGCTGGTCATTGGCGGCCGCTATCTGACCTTTGCGGTAATGTTCGGCATGAAGACCTACTGGCTGCTGGGCCTCGCACTGGCAGCGGTAGGCTTGGTGTCGGGCTATCGTCGGGTTGCTCCGATTGTATCTGCGGCGGCGGGGGCGGGGATCGAACGGGTGTTTGCGATCATAATTTTCGTGCTGCATGGCCAGTGGGCCCGCGCCCGGACTGGAGCACCGGCTGCCTGACGGCTTGCGGTCGTCGCGCGGCGGGGCGATCATCTTGGCATGACCGAACGCTACCGTACCTTCCGCGATTTCTATCCGTTTTACCTCAGCGAGCACGTGAATGTCGTGAGCCGGCGGCTGCACGTGGTCGGCACGAGCATTGTCGTGCTGTGCCTGTTTGCGTCGGTGTGGTTTCTCGACTGGCGCTGGCTCCTGGCTATACCGTTCATCGGGTATGGATTTGCCTGGGTGGGGCATTTCTTCTTCGAGAAGAACCGTCCTGCGACGTTCGTGTATCCCGGCTTCAGCCTGATGGGCGATTTTCGTCTGTGGTGGGAGACGATGACCGGGGAACGCAGTTTCTAGAGCTGCTGGCGTTCGCGGGCGGCCGGGTCTAGAGAGCGCCGATGAGCGATCTCGACACATGGCGGCGCAAGCTGAAGTTCCGGTCAGACCGGCGGGGGATGCGGGAGCTGGATCTCTACATGCAGCAATTCACGGACGCGCATATGGCGCGGTTCGATGAACGCCAGTTGAGCGAGTTTGAGGCGGTTCTGGATATCCCGGACCAGCACGTTCTGGACTGGATCATGGGGCGGGGCGAGCCGGATGCTGCGCTGAGATCGGAAGTGCTCGACCTGCTTCTTTCATTCCGGTATGCCGCGCCCAGATAGGTGATGCGACGCGGGTCCTCGCGCGCAGAAAAAGCTTGCCGGCCTGACGCTCATCGAGGCGTCCGGGGCGACTGGCTATTTGTCGAGTAGGTGCACATGCGCGTCTGGGACGCTCTGGCCAGCCAGAAAAAGCCGGTTCGGGTCTTTGAGACGCCGTTCATTGCGGACGTACGTCTCATGGCGGAGGCGGCGCAGAAGCGCGGAGGGGCCTCACTCTACATGGCGCGGGATGACCGGCACGCGTTCATGGCGGCGGCGGCAGCGCGGTTCTTTGTGCCTCTGCTGGAAGTGATCAACCTGCCGGCGTGGGACTGCCTGCCCTATGACCGGGTTAGCCCTTCGCCCAGTGTGGCGGCTCAGAGGTGCGCGGCGCTGGCGCGGCTCGCAAGCCGGAATGTGGGGTCGCCGGCGGCGCTGGTGGTGACGACGGCGTCGAGCGCTGTGCAGCGCGTGCCACCACGCTCGCACATGGGGTTGGCGGGGTTTGTGGCGCGTGTGGGCGATAGAGTACCGACGGACAAGGTGCGGGCGTATCTCGACATCAATGGTTACAGCCGTGCGTCGACCGTGCGCGAGCAGGGCGAGTATTCTATGCGCGGGGGCATCGTCGACATCTTTGCGGCGGGCATGCCGGAGCCGGTGCGGCTCGACTTCTTTGGTGACGAGCTGGAGGGCGCGAAATACTTCGATCCGGAGACGCAGCGCTCGACGGTGGAGCTGAAGGAGATCGTGCTCGCGCCGGTGAGCGAGATCGATTTCTCGGATGATGCGCTTTCGCTCCTGAGAAGGAATTTCCTGGCGGCGTTTGGTTCGCCCGGGGGCGACCCGACATACGAGGCGGCGCGCGAGCGCATTCGCCGGCAGGGCGTGGAGCAGTGGCTGCCCCTGTTCTACGAGCAGCTGGAGACGGTTTTCGACTATGTGGGCGACAAGGCTCTGATCGGGCTTGATCCGCAGACGGCAGAGGCGGCAAGCGAGCGGATCGCGCAGGCGGAAGAGTATTTCGAAGTTCGGCGCAGCGCGGCGAAGGCGGGCGGGCTGACGCAGCATGTTTTGCCACCTGAGCGGCTGTATCTGACGCCGACGGAGCTGGGCGAGGCGCTGAAGCGCCACGCGACTGTTTCGTTCACGACGCAGAACGCACCTGAGCAGGCGGCGGGGCAGATCGAGGGGCTGGTGGGGCGCGCGAAGCCGGGACGGAGCTTCGTGCTGGAGCGCGCGGACCCGAACGCCAACCTGTTCGATGCGGTTGTGCGGCACATCCGCGAGCGGCAGGCGGCCAACAAGAAGGTGATCGTCGCGGCGTGGAGTGTGGGATCGGCGAGCAGGCTGGTCGGGATTCTGGACGACCACGGGATTGCGAATGCGAAGTCGGTGAAGTCCTGGCCCGAAGTGGCCAAGGGACATGTGGCGGTTGCGGAGATCGCGGTTGAGACGGGGTTCGAGGACGATGATCTCGTCATCATCTCCGAGCAGGACATGCTTGGCGACAAGCTGGCGCGTCCACGAAAGAGAAAGTCGTCGGCGGCGGTGATCGCCGAGGCAGCTGCGATGTCGCAGGGCGATCTCATCGTGCACGTCGAGCATGGCGTGGGGCGCTATGAGGGGTTGAAGACCGTTACGGTGAACCAGGCGCCGCATGACTGTCTCGAGCTGGTCTATGCGGGCGGGGACAAGATCCTGCTGCCGGTGGAGAACGTCGAACTGATCTCGCGCTATGGCGCGGAGAGCGGCGAGGGCGCGCTCGACAAGCTGGGTGGGGCGGGATGGCAGTCGCGCAAGGCGCGCGCCAAGAAGAAGATCATGGACATGGCGGACGAGCTGATCAGGCTCGCCGCCGAGCGCGAACTGAAGACGGCGCCGAAGACGGATTCGGCGGATGGCGTGTTCAGGGAATTCGCCGCGCGCTTCCCCTATGAGGAAACGGACGACCAGTTGTCCGCTATTGAGGACGTGATCAGGGATCTGACATCGGGTAAACCGATGGATCGCCTGATCTGTGGCGATGTGGGTTTCGGGAAGACCGAGGTTGCCTTGCGCGCCGCCTTCCTTGTGGCGATGTCGGGCATGCAGGTGGCGGTGGTGGCGCCGACGACCTTGCTGTCGCGGCAGCACTTCCAGACATTCTCCGAGCGATTTGCGGGATGGCCGATCAAGGTGCGGCATCTGTCGCGCTTCGTTACAGCGAAAGAGGCGGCGCAGACCAAAGAGGAGATCAACTCGGGCGAGTGCGATGTCGTGGTGGGCACGCATGCGCTGCTGGGCAAGGGGATCGACTTCAAGCGGCTGGGCATGATCGTCGTCGATGAGGAGCAGCGCTTTGGCGTGAAGCACAAGGAGCGGCTGAAGGAGCTGAAGGCAGACGTGCATGTGCTGACGCTATCGGCCACGCCGATTCCGCGGACGCTGCAAATGGCGCTTACGGGCATTCGTGACCTGTCCATCATAGCAACGCCGCCGATCGATCGCCTCGCTGTCCGGACTTATGTGGTTGAGTTCGATCCGGTGACGATCCGCGAGGCCCTGCTGAGGGAGCGCTATCGCGGCGGCCAGTCGTACTTCGTGGCGCCGAAGGTGGCGGACCTGCCGTTTCTCGAGCGGTATCTGCGCGAACAGGTGCCGGAGGTGTCATTCCTGACCGCGCATGGGCAGATGGCGATGACGGACCTCGAGGATGTGATGGCGGGGTTCTATGACGGCAAGGCGGATGTGCTGCTGTCGACGACCATCGTGGAGTCGGGCATCGACATTCCACGGGCCAACACGCTGATCGTGCACCGCGCGGACATGTTCGGACTGGCGCAATTGTACCAGCTGCGCGGACGCGTGGGGCGCGCAAAGCTGCGGGCGTATGCGTATCTGACGACGCCGGACGATGAGAAGCTGACCGAGGGGGCGGAGAAGCGGCTGAAGGTGTTGCAGTCCCTCGATAGTCTCGGCGCTGGCTTCATGCTGGCGAGCCACGATCTTGATATGCGTGGTGGAGGCAACCTGCTGGGTGACGAGCAGAGCGGGCATATCCGCGAGGTGGGCGTCGAGCTGTACCAGCAGATGCTGGAGGATGCGGTCAAGGCGCTGCGCTCCGGCGAGAGCCTGGATACGCATGAGGTAGCTGATGAGTGGTCGCCGCAGATCGACATTGGCGCGGCGGTGCTGATCCCGGAGGGGTATGTCGAGGATCTGGCGACCCGGCTCTCGCTCTACCGGCGGCTTGCGGATCTGACGGCGGAGGCGGACCGCGAAGCGTTTGCTGCCGAGCTGATTGACCGGTTCGGGCCGCTGCCGGATGAGACCAGGCAGCTTCTGGAGATCACGGCGGTGAAAATTCTGTGCAAGCGACTGGGCGTGGCAAAGGTTTCCGCCGGGCCAAAGGGGGCTCTGCTGGCGTTCCGGGACAATGCTCCTCTGGATGGCGGCAAGCTGATCGCGTATGTGCAGAAGCGTCCGAGCCATCTGAAGCTGCGGCCTGACATGAAGCTGGTGCTGGGCGGGACATGGCCCGATGCACCGGGACGGCTGGCGGGTGTGAAGAGCCTGCTGCGAGACATGAGCGCGTTGCTCTAGGAGCATATGATGACAGGACGTGTTGCAGGTCGTGTAGCGCTGGTCACAGGTGCTTCATCTGGCCTCGGCAAGCGCTTTGCACAGGTTCTGGCCGCCGAAGGGGCCAGGGTCATTGTCGCCGCGCGGCGGAAACAGCGGTTGGATGATCTTGTCAACGAGGTCGGCGACAATGCATTCGCGGTTCAGTGCGACGTGACGGATGAGGCTCAGGTGGTTGCCATGTTTGATGCAGCCGAAGCGAAATTCGGGCTGATTGATACGGTCGTGAACAATGCGGGGATGACACACGCGAACAATGCGGTGACGCAGGAGATCGCAGAGTTTCGAAGGATCATGGACCTGAACGTGACATCGGTGTGGTGTGTGGCGCGGGAGGCGGCGCGGCGGCTCATTCATGCCGGGCCGGAGAAATCTGCGCGTGGGCGGATCGTGAATATCGCGTCGATGGCCGGGCGGATCGTGATTCCGGGCGTCTCAGCTTACAACACGTCCAAGGCGGCTTGCGCGCATCTCACGCGGTCTCTGGCGCGGGAGTGGGCGCGCTACGGGATCAATGTGAATGCTCTGTCGCCCGGCTATGTCGCCACGGAGCTGACCGAAGAGTGGCTCAATGGCGAGGGCGGTGCGAAGACGATCGGCAAGTCGCCGCGCCGGCGGGTCATGGATGCGGAAAGCCTGGACGAGGCTCTGCTGTTCCTGTGCTCGGACAATGCGAAGTTCGTGACCGGCACGGATGTGCTGGTGGATGACGCGCAGAGCATGGGGTGAGGCGGGCCGGTTCCTCGTTCTAGATAGCGCCCGGCGGGGGCGCTGGAAACGCCAATCCATCCGTCCCAGCCATGCTGCTGCCTGCAGTGATCGCGGTGTAGATCGCTTCTCCCACCGGCGAGAAGCCGATCACCCGCGCCAGCAGGGTGGTGGCGAGCAGTACGCCGATACCCCAGAACCAGGCGGGGTGCGGCCGGCCATGTACGCGCCAGTCGTGCAGTATGCCGACAACCGGAAAGATCAGCGCTACGAGGCCCGCAGTCTCAAAGGCGTAAGGGGGGAGGAATGGCATCGGCAGCAGTCTGCCAAACCCAGGGCCCATGAGCATGACGAACGCCCCGATATGAAGGCGTGAATGCCAGTCGAACTGGCGGCGCATGATGATGGCTGCCGAGAAGAGAGCGGCAAACCCGATGAGGGACATAGGGTTCGCGATCAGGAAATGTTGCGGCTGGAAGAAGAACGGCGTGCGCGCGGATTGAATGGTGGCGATTGTCACCAACGGGCCGAGGATCAGCAGGCCGATCGACCAGGCGACCGCGACCATTCCCAGCCTGCGATGCAGGGTGAGGTTTCCTGCTGCGACCAGCCAGGCCTGCGTGACCGTAATGCCAACCCATCCCATGAAGACGATCGCGTGGGCATGGACGATGAGCGGCGCTGAAAAGCTAGAACGGCCCAGCGCAAGCTGTGCGACGAATCCCGCGAGCAGGATTGTCGCCATCACCGATATGAGCGTTCGGAAAAACCGGCGGTCCCCGGTGGTTTGGACGTCGCGTGCAACAGGTGTCAATGTAGCCATCCCCATTTCAATTGCAGGCAGGCTCGATAACCCCCACAGTTAATATGGCAATTTGTCCGGCGGCAAGCCTGCACGCTGGGGGAAGTCGTCGAATTAATGTCAGGCTGGGGCGCGAAGGATCTTCTCCATCGTGCGTCCCTTGGCGATCTCTTCGACGCGCACGCCGCAAATGAGGCCGGTCATCCGGTCGCGCGCAGGGTTGATTTTCGCGGCGCTGTCGGAGAAATCCTCGAAGGTCTTCTTCTTGCTGATCTGGGCCTCGAGGCCACTGGCGGTGCAGCCGGTCAGCCAGCGGATGGCGGCGTCGACGTCCGCCTTTGTGAGGCCCTTCGTCTGCGCCTTCGCGATGTAGAGCGGATAGACACTGGCGAAGCTCATTCCGAAAAGGCAGTTCTGGTTGGCGATCGTTCCGGCGGTCGTGTTCATCTGTTGGTTCTGTCGAAAGTCGCAGTGCAAGGATTGAGCGCGGAGCGGCGCCGATCAACAGGCAAAGGTCTGGCGCGTTCGCATTGCATTCGCGATGCGCGGTCGTGCGAGGCCCGCCCGTCCTGAGAGTTACCCAACGATAGACTTGACGTCTGGGGCAAGCAGCGCCTTTCGTGATCCGCACAACGGAGAAGCGTGATGGCGTCTGGGCCCCTTGTTGGCGTGAAGATCGTGGAGTTCGCGGGGATCGGACCTGGGCCGTTCTGCGGGATGTTGCTGGCCGATCTTGGTGCGGACGTCGTGCGAATTGACCGGGCCGAGAGTGCGGGGCGGGGGCATCCGGACCTGGCCAACCGCGGCAAGCGATCGATCGCGGTTGACCTGAAAAAGCCGGAGGGGGTCGAGGCGGCGCTGAGCCTGATCGAGAAGGCGGATGGGCTGCTGGAGGGATTCCGGCCAGGCGTGATGGAGCGGCTGGGCGTCGGACCCGACGTGGCGCTGAAGCGGAATCCGCGGCTGGTCTATGGGCGCATGACGGGGTGGGGCCAGACCGGGCCGTGGTCGCAGATGGCGGGTCACGACATTGATTACATCGCGCTGACGGGGGCGCTGCACACGATGGGGCGCAAGGATGAACCGCCTGCGCCGCCGCTCAATCTGGTCGGCGATTTTGGCGGCGGGGCGCTTTATCTCGCTTTTGGCCTGCTCGCGGGGATCATCGAGGCGAACTCGTCGGGCAAGGGGCAGGTGGTGGACTGCGCGATGATCGATGGCGCGGCATCGTTGATGACCATGTTCTACAACATGAAGGCGGTGGGTATGTGGAGCGCGGAGCGCGACTCCAACCTTCTCGATGGCGGGGCGCACTTCTACGACACCTACACATGCGCGGACGGCAAGTGGTTGGCGGTCGGGTCGATCGAGCCGCAATTCCATGCGGAGCTGGTGAAGGGTCTCGGCCTGCCGGCGGATACGTTCGGCATGTACATGGACCGCTCGAAGTGGCCCGAATTCTCGCAGCGCATCGCGGACGTGGTGAAGACGAAGACGCGCGATGAGTGGATGAAAGTGTTCGACGGAACAGACGCCTGCGTTGCGCCTGTGCTGAGCATGGATGAGGCACCGAAGCACCCTCACAATGCGGATCGGAAGACTTTTGTGGAGGCGTTCGGAGTGATGCAGCCCAACGCGGCCCCGCGCTTTTCGCGTACCGCGGGAGCCGTGAACGGCGCACCGGCGATTGCGGGCAAGCATTCGAACGACGTGCTGGAAAGCTGGGGTATCGCAGCAGACCGCCGCGATGCGTTCCTGAAGGCCGGGGCCGTGGCCCAAGGCTGAGGCCGCGGCTTGTTGCCCAGCGATTCAGCCACAAATATGGCGTGAAACCAGCCACTTGCCCGTATTTGTCTCACCTGAATTACGGACAACAAGCGCCTCAATCTGCGTTCAGACTCACTCACCTATACCAAGCACACACCGCCGGGACGCCTTGATGTCCCTCGATGGTTCCTGGCGGTGCTGTTCCTGTGCAACTGGGCCGGCTTCGAAAGAAGCCGGCCTTTCCTTTGTCGTCTGGACTTCTCGCGAGGCGAGAGTTTGCGGTTTGTCTCAACGTCGCGGTGACAACTCATTGCTTATCGGTAAAACTGGGCAGTCATTTCCGGGAGCTGTGGATGAAACTGGCGTGGGCGGCGTTGTTGGCTGCCGTGACTCTGGCGGCTGGACCGGCGTTGGCGGACGCCAACAAACAGACCAAAGGCAAGTTCGACGACAAGTTCAGGCAGCTGGAAGTCGACCTCCCGACGCCGAATACCTATCGGACGGCGTCCGGAGCTCCAGGCGAATCATACTGGCAGCAGCAAGCGGACTACCAGATCAAGGCGACGCTGGACGAAGCGCGCAAGCGGATCACGGCGACGGGGACGATCACCTATCGCAACAACTCGCCGCATGCACTGAACTATGTCTGGCTGCAGCTCGACCAGAACATCTTCAAGCAGGATTCGGCCTCGCGGCGGATGGCGCGGCAGCCGACGCCGGGGGCGGCAGGCGATGCGCTGGCGATCGGGCAGCTGCGGCAGATGCAGTCCTATGCGGAAACGCCGCACGGGTTCGAGATCCAGTCGGTGACGGACGGTGGCAACGGGGCGCTTCGCCATACTGTGAACGACACGATGATGCGGATTGACCTGCCGCGTGCCCTGGCGCCGGGCCAGTCAACCACGATCAAGATCGCCTGGGCGTTCAACATCGTGGACAACGGACTGTTCGGGGGACGGGCAGGGTATGAGTATTTTCGCGACACGGACACCTATGTGTTCTTCCAGGCGCAGTGGTTTCCGCGGTTGGTCGCCTACACGGATTACACGGGCTGGCAGCACAAGCAGTTCCTGGGGCAGGGCGAGTTCACGCTCGAGTTCGGGAATTACGATGTCGCGATCACAGTGCCTGCGGATCATATCCTTACGGCGACGGGCGTGCTGCAGAACCCGAACGAAGTGCTGACTGCGGAGCAGCGCAGCAGGCTGACGCAGGCGCGCCGCAAGTATGATGCGCCGATGTACATCGTAACGCCGGAAGAGGCGCTGGCGAACGAGAAGGAAGGTTCAACTGCGACACGCACGTGGCGCTGGAAGGCAGGAAACGTGCGCGATTTCGCGTGGGCCTCCAGCCGCAAATTCATCTGGGATGCGATGGGCGTCGACCAGGACGAGGGCGAGGACGTATTGGCCCAATCCTTCTTCCCGACGGAAGCCGATCCGCTCTGGTCGCTCTATTCGACGCGTGCGGTGGCGCACACGATCGATGTCTATTCAGAATTCTCCTTCCCCTATCCCTATCCGACCGCGATCTCCGTCAACACCTGGCTGGGTGGCGGGATGGAGTATCCGATGATCTCGTTCAACGGCTATCGGCCGGTGAAGGACGAGAAAACGGGTGTGAAGACGTACACGCGCAATGCGCGCAACGGCCTGATCGGTGTCGTGATTCATGAGGTGGGGCACAACTACTTCCCGATGGTCGTCAACTCGGACGAGCGGCAGTGGACTTGGATGGATGAGGGCATCAACTCCTTCCTCGAGTGGATGACGGAGCTGCGCTGGGACGAGAAGTTTCCGATCCTCGGCAACAACCCGAACTCGCTGGACGAGATCGGCGCGTACATGATGTCGGAAGACCAGGTTCCGATCATGACCAATTCCGAGTCGGTCGTTCAGTTCGGCAACAACGCTTACAACAAGCCGGCTGCGGCCCTTACCGTGCTGCGCGAGACGGTGATGGGGCGCGAGCTTTTCGACTTTGCGTTCAAGCAGTATTCGGAGCGCTGGAAGTTCAAGCGCCCGACACCGTCGGATTTCTTCCGGACAATGGAAGATGCCTCGGCTGTCGATCTCGACTGGTTCTGGCGTGGCTGGTTCTACACCACGGACCACGTCGATATCGCGCTGACGGGCATGCGGGAGTATCGTCTCTCGACCAGCAACCCGGACGTGGAAGGCCAGTTGCAGCGCGAGTATCGCGAAGCGACGCGGCCTGAGCCGGTGACGGTGCTGGACAACCGCGCTGCGGGCCAGAAGACCTACATGCAGGCGCATCCGGACGCGGCGGACTTCTACACGCAGAGCGACGAGTTCCAGCCAAACAACAAGGACCGGAACGATTATACGAACTTCCTGGAAGGCCTGAAGGAACCCGAGAAGTCTGCGTTCGAGCGGGCGCTGCGGGACAATCCGTATGTCTACTTCGTGGACTTCGAGAACCGTGGCGGGCTGGTGTCGCCGCTGCCGCTGCGTTTCACGTTTGAGGATGGGACGACTAAGGATGTATTGATCCCGGCGGAGATCTGGCGCGTGAACTCGGAGAAGGTCTCGAAGATGTTCTACGAGACGAAGAAGGTGGTCTCGATCGAGCTGGATGCGCGGCACCAGATTGCCGACGCGGTGCGGTCGAACAACGGCTTCCCGCAGCAGAACACGCCGAGCCGGCTGGATGTCTATCGCTCCAACCAGAGCGGTATGCGCAACCAGATGGCAGATGCGCTGGTGGAGCTTAAGGCGAAGCAGGTGCAACCTGCAAGCCCAGCGGCGCCGATCGCGCCGAGCAACTGAGGAGCAACGCGTGAGGCTGCTGGTCGGGATCACGCGCAGGATGGCGCTTCTGACTGGCGGCGCATGCGTGGCTACGGTCGCGCTGGCGCCCGAGGCGCTGGCGCATCGCGCGCAGACCGTGCTGACGACGGTGATGTGGAATGCGTCGTCGTCCATGCTCGAAGTCACGCACCGCCTGCATGCGCATGATGCGGAGCTGACCCTGGCGGCGACGACAGGCGCGCAGTCGGTGGACATCACGCAGGTCAAGAACCAGGCCCAGCTTATGCTATACATCGAGAAGCAGTTCACGATGACGGACGGCGGTAAGGCGATCGCCCTGCAGCCGCTGGGCGCGGAGATGGAGGGCGAGGCCATCCTGGTCTACCAGGAGTGCAGGCTGGCAACCCCTCCGAAGGTGCTGTCGATCGTGAACGGCATCCTGCGCGATGTGTTCGAGGGGCAGACCAACCTCGTAAACGTGCGGCTGGCGCAGCGGACGCGGACCCTCATCTTTTCGGGCAATGATGGCGCGAAGCGGGCCGAAGGGCTGCTGTAGGCGCTCTCTGGCGCACGGGAGATGCGGCCGGTAGATTGAGCGTCCGGGGAGCGGTCTCAGGGGACGAGCATGCGTGTCTTCATCTTTGCCGTCGTCGGCCTTCTCGCCGCGCTGGCGGGCGGCGCGGCGCTGGTCCCGATGTCTGTCGCGGCCGACACGGCGGCAAGCCGGCTTCCGGATTTCAAGTTCAAGGCAGCGTCCGGCAGCATGTGGGACGGCAAGCTGACGCAAGTGGCGTTCGGGAGCCAGTTCATCGGCGACCTCGCGGTGAAGACGGACCTGATGTCCCTGCTCAGCGGGAAGGCAGCAGGGGCCCTGGGTCTCACGCGCGAGGGTTTTGCAGCTACGGCAAGCCTTGCCTACGGGCTCATCAACGGCGGGTTGGAAGTAAAGGATCTCGAGCTCGACGGAAACACCGCGCTGGTTCCGGGCATGCCGGCGGCGCTCGCGCGATCTGACGGGCGTTTCATGCTGGCGATCAGCAATATGACATTCGTCGACAGCCTGTGCGAGACCGCGTCAGGCGAGGTGTGGACCGACGTACTCACCAAGGTGAACATCCAGGGATGGGTGGGGCCGGCGCTGCGGGGACCGGTCACATGCGAGGGTGGGCACATGCAGATACAGGCGGGCGGCAAGGCGGCCACGGGCGAGGATGTTCTGGCGATACTGAGCATAAGCCAGCATCTGGACATGGAGCTGACCGCCACGGTCGCCAATGCAACGCCCGGGGCGGCAAAGGCACTCGGGAGCATCGGCTTTGTCCGCGAAGGCGACAAGCTGGTACTGAACCAGGCGATGGGCAGCCGTTAACGGGTGTGGAATACCCAAATGCGCTTGACCGGCAGGGCGACCACGCATAAACGCTCCTTCCTTCGATACCTGCGGTACGCGGGTGTAGCTCAGTTGGTTAGAGTGCCGGCCTGTCACGCCGGAGGTCGCGGGTTCGAGCCCCGTCACTCGCGCCAGGTATCGGAAAGTAGCTGCGGATGACCGCCGCCCCTGAAAACCTAACCAACTCAGAGCCGAAGCGTCCCAACCGCGGGCTACCGGGGTCAATCGCGTGCCGTTTGGGGCCGACGGTGGGCCGGCCAGCCCCGTCGCGGCTGTCACCATGTTCCGAGGCACCGTGATCGCGGCAAGCGCGGCAGCGGCCGAGCGGTTCGCGGCGCTGGCGGCGTATGCGATCAACCGGCAGGCAAACTGGCAAGAGGCGATCGGCTGGGTTGTGAAGGCCGCGGATATGGGAAACGCCGCCGTCCAACTGCAGTTGAAGGCGCTGGCGGGGCCCAGAGACGTTCGAGCCCAGGGGTCATGGCTGCAGCTGGCACGGCGCATCGACATCAGGGGCCTGCTCGGCGCGCCATCGCTCATCAGGGTTCACGGGTCGCCCGCGATAGCGCTGATCGAAGGTTTGGCGCCGCCGGCGATATGTCGGTGGCTGATCCAAAGAGCAGATTCGCGGCCATGACCGGCCATGCGAGAGGATTGTGCGACCGGCAAGGGCAACTTGGATCCGATCAGCACGGGGCTGGCCGCCGGGTTCGGGCTGGCGGCTAAGGATACAGCGCCTGCGACAACGCAGAAGCGGCTGGAGCTGGCGTCCGGTCTCAAGCTCCTGCAGCAGGAAGCAACGCATGTGCTGAGTCGTGCGGTGGGGCGGGAGTACAAGGTACGCTTCGATTTCCCCCCCCGGCGAGCCCGCCTTCCGGCATGCGCTGAAAAACAAGGGGGCAGCGGATTGGCGACTGCCTAACTTGGCTCAATGACGACTATGAGGGCAGCCAGACCGCCCGTCCCAGTATCAGTTGGAATCACAGGGGCAAGCCCGGTGAGTCCATGCTGCCCCTCAATGTGAGGACCAGCGATCGACTGCCGGACGCGATGACGCTGCATGCCGGCATGCCTGTGACGGCGGGGCGCAAACGGTTGTTGTCACAGTGGGTCAGGGACAAGGCGCGGCCCCTCCTCTGAGAGTGGTGTTGCGACGTTCCATCGCAGCATGACGATGCATGCAACGCCCGGATACAAGGCCGAAAAGTCGCGGCTCACCCAATACTGGGGACGGCGCCCGACGGCTCTATTGCCTCTAGGGTCAAAGCGGACTAGGCCGTCCACCAAAATAGATCCGAGGGCTTAAATGCAAGGCGTGGAGACACTCGTCATTGAGTATCTACCGGTCGTGATTTTCCTCGCGGTCGCCGTCGTGCTGAGCTGTCTGTTTCTCGTGGCTTCGACACTGCTGGCGCCGCGGAAGCCCGATCCCGAAAAGCTGTCTGCGTATGAGTGCGGGTTCAACGCGTTCGACGACGCGCGCATGAAGTTCGACGTGCGGTTCTATCTTGTCTCGATCCTCTTCATCATCTTCGACCTCGAAGTGGCGTTCCTGTTTCCGTGGGTCTTCCAGGTCGCCGAGGGCAACATTCCCGCCTTCTGGTCTATGATGGGCTTTCTCGGCGTCCTGACGATCGGGTTCGTCTACGAATGGCGCCGTGGCGCGCTGGAGTGGCAGTGATGGCTGAACCGAAATCAGCTGGATCGACTGCGCTCGTGAAGGCGAATGATCCCTATTTTCAAGGGCTTTCCGACGAGCTGGCGGACAAGGGCTTCATCGTTGCGGCGGCGGACGACCTGATCACATGGGCGCGCACCGGCTCGCTGATGTGGATGACCTTCGGGCTTGCCTGTTGCGCTGTCGAGATGATGCAGGCGTCGATGCCGCGATATGACATGGAGCGGTTTGGCGCTGCGCCACGTGCTTCGCCGCGTCAGTCGGACGTGATGATCGTCGCGGGCACGCTGACCAACAAGATGGCGCCGGCGCTTCGCAAGGTCTACGATCAGATGCCCGAGCCGCGTTACGTGATCTCGATGGGATCGTGCGCCAATGGCGGCGGGTACTACCACTACTCATACGCCGTGGTCCGCGGATGCGACCGGATCGTTCCGGTGGACATCTACATTCCCGGCTGTCCGCCGACGGCTGAGGCGTTGCTCTACGGGTTGCTGCAACTGCAGAAGAAGATTCGGCGTGAGGGGAGCATCGAACGATGAGCGCTCTTCCTTCCCGGTCGGCGATGCTTGCTGAACTGCGGACGCATCTGCAGGCGACACAGAAGTCGATCAAGGCGATGACGGTTTCGGCTGGCGAGCTGACGGTGCTGGTCGACCGCGACGGGATCGTGAAGCTCCTGGAGTTCCTGCGCGAGGACAGCCAGTGCCGGTTCGAGACGCTGGTGGACCTGTGCGGCGCTGACTATCCGACGGATCCGGAGCGGTTCGAGATCGTCTACCACCTGCTGTCGATGCGGCTGAACCAGCGCATCCGCGTGAAGGTGCGCACGGACGAGGCGACGCCTGTGCCAAGCGCGACGGCGGTGTTTCCTGTCGCAAACTGGTATGAGCGCGAGACGTTCGACATGTATGGCGTGATTTTCTCGGGCCATCCGGACCTGCGCCGCATTCTCACGGACTACGGGTTCGAGGGCTACCCGCTGCGCAAGGACTTTCCGCTCTCGGGGCGTGTGCAGGTGCGCTATGATGAAGCCCAGAAACGCGTGATCAACGAGCCGGTGAAGCTGGTTCAGGAGTATCGCAATTTCGATTTCCTTTCGCCGTGGGAAGGCATGCAAGCCGTCATTCCGGGCGACGAGAAAGTCGGAGGCCAGAAATAGTCATGGCCGATCAATCGCACCTCGATCGTTCGAAGTCCTCCGTCATCGAAGAGATGGACGACCGCAAGTTCACGATCAATTTCGGGCCTCAGCATCCCGCTGCGCACGGCGTGCTGCGCCTCGTGCTGGATCTTGATGGCGAGATCGTGGATCGGGTGGATCCGCATATCGGGCTGCTGCATCGCGGCACCGAGAAGCTCATCGAGTACAAGACCTTCCTGCAGGCGCTGCCGTATTTCGATCGGCTCGATTATGTTGCGCCGATGAACCAGGAGCATGCCTACTGCCTCGCGATCGAGAAGCTGGCGGGCATCGGGGTTCCGCGCCGTGCGTCATTCATTCGTGTGATCTACTCCGAGATCGGCAGGTTGCTCTCGCATATCCTCAACGTCACCACGCAGGCGCTGGACGTCGGCGCGCTCACGCCGCCGTTGTGGGGCTTCGAAGAACGCGAAAAGCTGATGGTGTTCTACGAGCGTGCATCGGGATCGCGGATGCACGCCGCATATTTCCGCCCGGGTGGCGTTCACCAGGACCTGCCACCGGATCTGGTGGAGGACATCCACAAATTCTGCGACCCGTTCCTTAAGTTCATGGACGACCTCGAGACGCTGGTTACCGAGAACAGGATCTTCAAGCAGCGCAATGTGGATATCGGCGTGGTGTCGGTCGAAGATGCGCTGCAGTGGGGCTTCTCGGGCGTCATGGTGCGCGGGTCGGGCCTGGCCTGGGACCTGCGTCGCGCCGAGCCTTATGAAATCTACTCCGAACTCGACTTCAAGATTCCGGTCGGCAAGAACGGCGACTGCTGGGACCGCTATCTCTGCCGGATCGAGGAGATGCGCGAGAGCGTGAAGATCATCAAGCAGTGCATCGAGAAGATGCCGGTCGGGCCGGTGCTGCCAGAGTTCTCCAAGTATGCGCCGCCCCGTCGCGCCGAGATGAAGACGTCGATGGAGGCGCTGATCCATCACTTCAAGCTGTATACCGAGGGCTTCCACGTGCCCGCGGGCGAAGCCTATGCGTGCGTCGAAGCGCCGAAGGGCGAGTTCGGCGTCTATCTGGTGACCGATGGCGGCAACCGTCCGTATCGCCTGAAGATCAAGGCGCCGGGCTATGCCCACCTGCATGCGATGGACCATCTGTGTCGCGGCCACATGCTGGCGGATGTGTCGGCCGTGCTGGGCTCGCTCGACATCGTGTTCGGGGAGGTCGACCGTTGAGCCATCGCCGTTTCCACGACCCCGCACACCATTCGCCGTTCGCGTTCTCGAAAGAGACGGACGAGCAGATCACGTGGTGGGAGAGGAAGTATCCCTCCGAGCGCCGCGCCTCTGCCGTGATCCCGGCGCTCTGGATTACGCAGAAGCAGAATGGCGGCTGGCTTTCCGAGCCTGCGCTGCGCGCGGTCGCGGACCGGCTGGGGATGAACTACATTCGCGTCTACGAGGTCGCAACGTTCTACACGATGTTCAATCTCGAGCCGGTGGGCAAGTACCACTTCCAGGTGTGTGGCACGACGCCGTGCATGCTGCGGGGCGCTGAGCGCCTGAAGGATTTCTGTGAACGCAAGATCGGACCGAAGGGCCATGTGTCGGGCAGCGGCAAGTTCTCGTGGGTCGAGGTTGAGTGCCTGGGCGCGTGCGTGAACGCGCCGATGATCCAGATAAACGACTACTACTACGAAGACCTGACGATCGAGACGCTGGAAAGAATCATCGACGATTTCGCGGCGGGCCGGGAACCGGCGCCGGGGACTTACGTGAAGCGGCAAACCAGCGCGCCGGAGGGGCCCGCCACCTCACTGACAGATGATACATTGTTCGACGGGTCGCGCGCGAAGCCGCTGGCAGCCATTCCGAATGCTCCGAAGCCGCCAGAGCCGGCGCAGACATGAGGAGCGCGATGACGGACGACAAACCTGGCAAGGCGATGAAGGCGGAGCTTCTGCGGGCCGCCATCCTGGAGATGCTGTGCTTGGTGGCGGGCCTGCTGGCGTGGTCGCTGACAGGCAGCTGGGTATGGATCGCAGCAGGCGTTCTCGCCGGGCTCGGCTTCAGCCTTCCCGCAATCATCAGGCTCGTGAGAGAAGCCAGGGAGCAAGACCGTGCTTCTCGATAAGGATCGTATCTTCACAAACCTGTACGGTCGCCATGACTGGCGGCTGGAAGCTGCGAAGCAGCGCGGCGCGTGGAACTCCACGAAAGAGCTGATGCAGTTCGGCCCGGAGTGGATCTGTGACCAGATCAAGGCGTCTGGCCTGCGTGGTCGTGGCGGCGCGGGCTTCCCGACGGGACTGAAATGGACCTTCATGCCCAAGGTGGTGAAGGACCGTCCGCACTATCTCGTCGTGAACGCGGACGAATCCGAGCCCGGCACCTGCAAGGACCGGGACATCATGCGTCACGATCCGCACCTGCTGATCGAGGGCTGCCTGATTGCGGCTTTCGCGATGCGCGCGAAGGCCTGCTACATATACCTGCGCGGCGAATACATCCGCGAGCGTGAAGTGCTCGAGGAAGCGATCAGGGAAGCCTATGCGGCAGGCCTGGTCGGCAAGAATGCCTGCGGGTCGGGCTGGGATTTCGACATCTATGCGCACCATGGCGCGGGCGCCTACATCTGCGGCGAAGAGACGGCGCTCCTGGAGAGCCTTGAGGGCAAGAAGGGCCAGCCGCGGCTGAAGCCGCCTTTCCCGGCTAATGCTGGTCTCTATGGCTGCCCGACGACCGTGAACAATGTGGAGTCGATCGCGGTTGCGCCCACGATCCTGCGCCGCGGCGCGGGATGGTTTGCGGGCTTTGGCCGGCCGAACAACACGGGAACGAAAGTCTTCTGCATCTCGGGCCATGTCGAGCGGCCGTGCAATGTGGAAGAAGAGATGTCGATCCCGCTACGGACCCTCATCGAAGAGCATTGCGGCGGCGTGCGGGGCGGCTGGGGCAATCTGAAAGCGATCATCCCGGGCGGATCGTCCGTGCCGATGATCCCGAAGGATATCTGCGACACCGTGCTGATGGATTTCGACGCGCTGCGCGATGTGAGGTCGGGCCTCGGGACAGCTGCGGTCATCGTGATGGACAAGTCGACCGACCTGGTGCGCGCGATTGCTCGGATCGCGTATTTCTACAAGCATGAAAGCTGTGGCCAGTGTACGCCGTGCCGTGAAGGCACCGGCTGGATGTGGCGGGTGCTGGAGCGGATGGTGAAGGGTGAGGCGGAAACGTCGGAGATCGACACGCTGCTGGATGTTGCCTCGCAGGTTGAGGGGCACACGATCTGCGCGCTGGGCGATGCCGCTGCGTGGCCGATCCAGGGCCTGATCCGTCACTTTCGTCAGGAGATCGAAGACCGCATCACCAACTATCGTCAGGGCCGGCCGCATGTGCAGGGCGTGACGCTGACGGCGGCGGAGTAGGGGCATGACCGACACCGTCAAACTGATCGTCGATGGCGTCACGGTAGACGTTCCGAAGTCGTACACGATGCTACAGGCCTGCGAGGCTGCGGGCGCCGAGATCCCGCGATTCTGCTATCACGAGCGGCTGTCTATCGCCGGCAATTGCCGCATGTGTCTTGTCGACTGGGTTGGTGCGCCCAAGCCAATTGCATCGTGCGCACAGACGGTCGGCGACATGGCGCCCAAGAAGGACGGGACGCCGCACGAGATTTCGACCAAGAGCCCCCGCGCCATCAAGGCGCGCAATGGCGTGATGGAATTCCTGCTCATCAACCACCCGCTCGATTGCCCGATCTGCGACCAGGGCGGCGAGTGCGACCTGCAGGACCAGGCTATGGGCTATGGCCGCGCTGCCTCGCGCTATTCCGAGAACAAGCGTGCGGTCGACGACAAATACATGGGCCCGCTGGTCAAGACGATCATGACGCGGTGCATCCAGTGCACGCGTTGCGTCCGCTTTGCGTCGGAAGTGGCGGGCGTGGACGAGATCGGTCTCGCCAATCGTGGCGAGGATGCCGAGATCACCACCTATCTCGAGAAGTCGCTGACATCCGAGCTGTCGGGCAATGTGATCGACCTGTGCCCGGTGGGCGCGCTGACCTCAAAGCCGTATGCGTTCAATGCGCGTCCTTGGGAGCTGCGCAAGACCGAGAGCATCGACGTGATGGATGCTCTGGGATCGGCGATCCGCATCGATGCGCGTGGGCCGACGGTGATGCGTATCCTTCCGCGCGTCAATGAAGAGGTCAACGAGGAGTGGATTTCAGACAAGACGCGGTTCGTGTGGGACGGCCTTGGCCGCCAGCGGCTCGACAAGCCTTATGTACGGGACAATGGCGCGCTGAAGGCCGCCACGTGGGACGGCGCGCTGAAGCGTGCGGCTGAGATGCTCACGGTTCCTGGTGACACGATCGGGGTGATCGCTGGCGACCTTGCAGACGCCGAGAGCATGAAGGCGATGCTGGACCTCGCGACGTCGCTGGGTGTGAAGTCGATCGACTGCAGGCAGGACGGTGTGAAGCTGGGCCTTGCGGCCGACGGGACGAAGCTGCCGCGCGAGAGCTATCTGTTCAACTCGACGTTGATGGGTGTTGACGAGGCAGATGCGATCCTGCTGATCGGCGTGAACCCGCGCAAGGAAGCGGCTGTGCTGAATGCACGCCTGCGCCGGGCGTGGCTGCGCATGGTTCCGGTGGCCGTCGTCGGCGAGCGCGTCGATCTGACATTTGACTATCAGTATGTCGGCGCTGGTCCGGACTCGCTTGGTGAGATCAAGGGCGGGCATCCGGTGTTCGACGCGCTCTCCAATGCCAAGCGTCCGCTTATCATTGTCGGACAGGGCGCTTTCATGCGTGGCGATGGCGGGGCCGTGCTGCATGCCGTCTCGTCGCTTGCGAATGCGGTCGGCGCGTTCAAGGACGACTGGAACGGTTTCAACGTGCTTCACACCGCGGCAGCGCGCGTCGGCGGGCTCGACCTCGGCTTCCTGCCATCGGCTGGTGGCAAGGACGTGGCCGGGATCATCGCAGGCGCACAGTCGGGCGCCATCAAGACCGTGCTGCTGCTGGGCGCAGACGAAATGGATACGTCGAAGCTTGGCAATGCGAACGTCATCTATATCGGCAGCCATGGCGACAATGGCGCTCATCGGGCAGATGTGATCCTGCCGGCTGCAGCCTACACAGAGAAGTCGGCGACCTACGTCAACACCGAAGGTCGGGTGCAGCGGACCCAGCGCGCGGTGGCGCCGAAGGGCGATGCGCGCGAAGACTGGGCCATCGTGCGGGCGCTGTCAGCCTATGTCGGCAAGACCCTGCCGTATGACTCGCTGGCGCAGCTGCGCGAGAAGCTGGGCAAGGATCATCCGATCTTCCTGGGCCTCGACTACGCGCCGGGCCGGCACAGCGTGTCGGTTTCTCCGCCATATGGAGCGGCCGGACCGATGACATCCGTCCCCTTCAGTGCGCCGATCCGCGCCTTCCATCTGACCAATCCGATCGCGCGGGCTTCGCGCACCATGGCGGAATGTGCTGAACTTGCTGCGGGCGTCAGCCCCGCCGTTGCGGCGGAGTAGGGGCAGCCATGGAAAAGCTCCTCGAGATCAGCGGCAACGACCTGGTGATCGCGATCCTGCTCGCGGTGGCGCAGATCCTTGCGCTCGTCCTGATCATGCTGGTGTGCATTGCCTTCCTGCTGCTGTTCGACCGCAAGGTCTGGGCCGCGGTGCAGATGCGCAAGGGACCGAACGTGGTGGGTCCGTTTGGGCTGCTGCAATCGTTCGCAGACCTTCTGAAGTTTATCCTGAAAGAGATCGTCATTCCGGCCGGCGCCAACAAGACGGTGTTTCTGCTGGCGCCGATCATCACGCTTACGCTGGCGCTTGTTGGCTGGGCCGTCATTCCGGTCGCGCCCGGGTGGGTGGTGGCCGATCTTAATGTCGGCGTGTTGTACCTGTTTGCGATCTCGTCGCTTGGCGTCTACGGCATCATCATGGGTGGCTGGGCGTCGAACTCGAAGTACCCGTTCCTTGGCGGCCTTCGCTCTGCGGCGCAGATGGTGTCGTACGAGGTATCGATCGGCTTCGTGATCGTCACTGTCTTGCTGCTGGTCGGCTCGCTGAACCTCAGCGATGTGGTGGCGAACCAGGACGGTGGCATCTGGAACTGGCACGCTTTCGCATTCCCCACGATCTTCGTCATGTTCCCGATGTTCGTGATCTTTTTCATCTCGGCTCTAGCCGAGACGAACCGCCCGCCGTTCGACCTACCGGAAGCGGAGTCGGAACTCGTGGCCGGTTACCAGGTCGAGTACTCATCTTCGCCGTACCTGATGTTCATGATCGGGGAGTACGTCTCCATCGTGCTGATGTGCGCGATGCTGACCATCCTTTTCTTCGGCGGCTGGCACATGCCGATCCCGATCCCGGGAACGGAGAATCTGCCCGACTGGCTGCTCAGCCTCGGCGGCCTGCTCGTCTTCATGGTCAAGGTGACGTTCTTCTTCTTCCTGTTCGCAATGGTGAAGGCGATCGTGCCGCGTTATCGTTATGACCAGCTGATGCGGCTGGGCTGGAAGATCTTCCTGCCGACGTCGCTGGTGGCTGTGGTGCTGATCGGCGGCTACGCGACGTTCATGAATGCGCAGGGGCGGCCGGACTTCGATGTACTGGATCCGGACAAGAGCGGGTATCTTGAAGCGTCGGAACTTGCGGCGGTGGCGCTGCCGGGGGGTCTCGACGCCAACAATGACGGTCGCATCAGCTGGCCCGAATACCGCAGCGGGGCGAGGTAAGTCATGTCAATCGGGCAGGCCATTCGCGGCGCACTTCTGACGGACTTCATCGGGGCGTTCTTTCTCGCCATGCGCCAGTTCTTCAAGCGCAAGGCGACGGTGAACTATCCGTTCGAGAAGGGGCCGCTGAGCCCGCGCTTCCGCGGCGAACATGCGCTGCGCCGCTATCCCAACGGGGAAGAACGCTGCATCGCGTGCAAGCTGTGCGAGGCGATCTGCCCGGCCCAGGCGATCACGATTGAGGCCGAGCCGCGCGAAGATGGCTCGCGCCGGACGACGCGCTACGACATCGACATGGTGAAGTGCATCTATTGCGGCTTCTGCCAGGAAGCGTGTCCGGTGGACGCCATCGTCGAGGGCCCGAATTTCGAGTTCGCGACCGAGACGCGCGAGGAACTCTACTACGACAAGGAACGACTTCTGGAGAATGGCGACCGCTGGGAACGCGAGATCGCGCGCAATCTGGAACTGGACGCACGCTATCGATAGAAGGGCGCGGCTTGCGGGGGGCGAGTCGGACTTTTCGGGACTTTTCACCTGCCCCATCCGGGGCGCGTTAGTTTGAACAGGAAGAGGGAAGGCAGGCCGTGGCGCTGATCGCTTTCTACATCCTCTCGACGATCGTGGTGCTTTCCGCACTGTTCGTCGTCGCGGCCCGAAACCCGGTGCACTCCGTGCTCTGGCTGATCCTCGCATTCTTCACGTCGGCGGGCTTGCTGGTGCTGATCGGCGCCGAGTTCCTCGCGATGCTGCTGGTGGTCGTCTATGTCGGCGCCGTCGCGGTGCTGTTCCTGTTCGTGGTCATGATGCTCGATATCGACTTCGTCGCGTTGAAGCAGGGCTTCCAGAATTACCTTGTGGTTGGTGCGCTGGTTGCGTTGGCTCTGCTGGCGGAGATCGGGATTGTGGCTGCCGCGGCGACATTCGGCGGCGGCGAGACATTCAATGCCAGCCCGGGCGCGCCGACCAACGCCGAAGCCCTCTCACGCGTGCTGTATACCGACTATCTGCTGCTGTTTCAGATGTCGGGCATCGTGTTGCTGGTCGCGATGATGGGCGCCATCGTGCTGACCCTGCGGTCGCGGCCGAGCGTCAAGCGCCAGAACATTGCCGAGCAGACCGGGCGGAAACGCAAGGATGCCGTGGAGCTCAAGGACGTTCGTCCGGGCCAGGGCCTATGAGCGTGGGGATCTGAACATGGCGGGCGTAGAACTTACCCTCGGCCACTATCTGGCGGTCTCTGCCGCGCTGTTCACGATCGGCGTGTTCGGTATCTTCGTGAACCGCAAGAACATCATCGTCATCCTGATGTCGATCGAGCTGATCCTCCTGTCGGTGAACATCAATCTGGTCGCCTTCTCCGTCTTCAACGGCACGATCATGGGGCAGGTGTTCGCGATGATCGTGCTGACTGTCGCGGCCGCCGAGGCGGCTGTCGGTCTTGCCATTCTTGTCGTCTACTTCCGCAACCGCGGCGAGATCGCGGTGGAAGATGTCAACGTGCTGCGCGGTTAGGGGAGCAGAGGCGTGACCTTCCAGGAAATCGCGGCAATCTTCATCGTGCTTGCGCCGGGCATCGCCGCCGCGGTGTCCGGCCTCGGCCAGCGCTTCCTGGGTGACCGGGGCGCTATGGCGGTCACGACAACGATCGTGATCACGGCGGCAGGGCTGGCGACGTGGCAGTTTTTCGCCTGGTCGCTGGGCGGGCAGTCCGGCGGCGCGGTGACGATCGTGCTGTCGCGCTGGTTCAACGTCGACACCTTCATCGCAGACTGGGCTATTCGTATCGATGCGCTGTCTGTGACCATGATGTTCGTGGTGACGAGCGTCTCGGCACTCGTGCACACCTACTCCATTGGATACATGAGCGAGGATCCGCACCGCGCGCGCTTCTTCGCCTATCTGTCGCTGTTCACCTTCGCGATGCTGATGCTTGTGACGGCGGATAACTTCATCCAGCTGTTCTTCGGCTGGGAAGGCGTGGGGCTCGCGTCCTACTTGCTGATCGGGTTCTGGTACAAGAAGCCGTCAGCGAACAGTGCTGCGATCAAGGCCTTCGTGGTCAACCGCGTCGGCGATTTCGGGTTCGCGCTCGGAATCATGGCGCTTGTCATGATGGTTCACCCGGTGGCTGGCGTGGACTATGCGCAGTTCGGCATCACGGAATTCTCGTCGATCAAGTTCGACACGGTGTTCGCGGTGATTGCGAACAATGCGCCGGTGCAGGTCATCGGGCAGGCGGCGGCGATGCCGATCCAGGAGGTTACGTTCGACTTCCTGGGCGTGCATGTCTGGGGCCTCGAGATGGCTGGCATCCTTCTGTTCATCGGCGCCATGGGTAAGTCGGCCCAGTTCTTCCTGCACACCTGGCTGCCTGATGCGATGGAAGGCCCGACGCCAGTGTCGGCGCTGATCCACGCCGCGACGATGGTGACGGCAGGCGTATTTCTCGTTTGTCGTGCATCGCCGCTGTATGCCGTGGCCGATGTCGCAAGCAGCATGATCACGGTCGTCGGAGCAGTCACCTGCCTGTTTGCAGCGACGGTCGGTCTGGCGCAGAACGACATCAAGCGTGTGGTTGCCTACTCGACCTGTTCCCAGCTGGGCTACATGTTCTTCGCGGCGGGCGTTGGCGCCTATGGCGCGGCGATGTTCCACCTCTTCACCCACGCCTTCTTCAAGGCGCTGTTGTTCCTGGGCGCGGGCTCGGTCATCCACGGCATGCACCATGAACAGGACATGCGCTTCATGGGGGGCGTGCGCCAACCGATGATGTTCACCTGGGCCATGATGCTGATCGGAACGCTGGCGCTTATCGGTTTCGGAATTCCGGGCACTGAGTTTGGCTTCGCAGGCTTCTTCTCGAAGGATGCGATCATCGAGAGCGCCTATGCCTCGAATGACGCGTTCGGACCATTCGCCTTCTGGTGCAGCATTGCAGCAGCGCTGCTGACAAGCTTCTATTCGTGGCGCCTGATGTTCATGACGTTCGAGGGGCGCTATCGCCCGAACCCGCATGCGCACCATGATGACCATGCTCATTCCGGCGACCATGCGCATGGACATGGCCACGCGCACGCGGCGCCCAAGGACGGACGCGCGCCTGCGCATGAGTCGTCCTGGATCATGCTGGTTCCGCTGGTGCTGCTAGCGATCGGTGCGGTGTTCGCAGGCTTCGTATTCAAGCCACAATTCCTCACGTCTAAGGCTGATGCGTTCTGGCAGGGCGCGATCGTTCGCGAGGCAGATCCGCTGTATGGCCCGAAAGGGATCCATCCCTACGGCGCGGCGACCGAAAAACATGGTGCCACGGAAGGTCATGCTCCCGCCGCGGAGGAGGCTCATGCTGCTCCTGCCGATGGCGAGCGTGCGGCTGCCGCCGGCGCGGGCGAGCATGCCGAAGAGCATCATGAATTGCCGCTTTGGGTGGTATGGGCGCCGTTTGTGGTGACGATGACAGGCTTCATCGGTGCGATCATTTTCTACCTGATGGCGCCCGGTGTACCGCGTCGCATGGCGGCGAACGGCGGGCCGATGCACGCGTTCCTGTCGCATAAATGGTATTTTGACGAGATCTACAATTTCGTCTTCGTCAAAGGGACGGCCGCGCTGGGTGACCTGTTCTGGAAGGTCGGCGACAAGAAGATTATTGACGGCATGGGACCGGATGGCGTGACCGGCCTTGCCAAGGCGGGCGCTGGCGGGCTGTCCAAGCTGCATACCGGTTATATTTTCCACTACGCACTTGTGGTTCTCCTTTCGGCCGTGATCTTCGTGGCCTTCGTCCTCTTTTCTCAGGGGCGCTGAGGCATGACCGGGCCGATGATCCTCACGCTGACGACCTTCCTTCCGCTCATCGGCGCCATGCTGATCATGGGCCTGCGGGTCGTGGGCGGCGCCAACATGGCGTCGAGCGCCTCCAAGAGCATTTCGATTGTGACGTCGCTTGTGACCCTCGCGGCGTCGCTCGTGGCGCTGAGCCAGTTCAATCCGAATGTCGTGGGCTATCAGTTGGTCGATTCCGCGCCGTGGTTTGGCGGGTCGTCCTACAAGCTGGGTGTCGACGGCCTCGCAATATCGCTGGTCGTGTTGACGACGGCGCTTATGCCCCTGTGCATCCTGCAGTCGATCACCGCGATCAAGGATCGGCTGGCGGAATACATGATCGCCTTCCTGCTGCTTGAGACGCTGATGATCGGCGTGTTCTGTGCGCTCGACCTCGTGCTGTTCTATGTGTTCTTCGAGGGCGGCCTGATCCCGATGTTCCTGATTATCGGTGTGTGGGGCGGAAAGAACCGGCTGTACGCAGCGTTCAAGTTCTTCCTCTACACGCTGCTCGGTTCGCTGCTTCTGCTTGCCGCGCTGGTCTACATGTCGATCGTGGCGGGCACGACGGACGTGGTGGTTCTGCAGGAGGGCCTCGACCCGGAGACCGGAGGGCTGTTGTTCCCGCCGGAGGTGCAGACATGGTTGTGGCTGGCGTTCTTCGCGTCTTTCGCGGTGAAGCTGCCGATGTGGCCGGTGCACACCTGGCTGCCTGACGCGCACGTTGAGGCGCCGACGGCGGGCTCGGTGGTGCTGGCGGCGGTTCTGCTGAAGATGGGCGGCTATGGCTTCCTGCGGTTCTCGCTGCCTATGTTCCCCGAAGCGTCGATGCTGTTCCAGCCGCTGATGTTCGCTCTGAGCGTTATCGCGATTGTCTATGCATCGCTGGTGGCGTTCCGCCAGACGGACATCAAGAAGCTGGTGGCGTATTCGTCGGTGGCGCACATGGGCTTCGTGACGCTAGGCATCTTCTCGTTCAACGAGGCCGGAATCCAGGGCGCGATCTTCCAGATGATCAGCCATGGCGTGATTTCAGGCGCGCTATTCTTCTGCGTCGGTGTGATCTACGATCGGATGCATACGCGAGAGATTTCCTTCTATGGTGGCCTGGTACATCGCATGCCGGTCTATGCGGCGCTGTTCATGCTGTTCTCGATGGCCAACGTCGGCCTGCCGGGAACGAGCGGGTTCGTAGGCGAGATCCTGACCATGGTTGGCGCTTTCCAGGCTTCCACATGGGCGGCGGCTGGTGCGGCGCTCGGCGTGATCTTCTCGGCAGTCTACATGCTGACGCTTTATCGTCGGACCGTGTTCGGCGAGATGACGAACGAGAAGCTGCTCGACATCAAGGACGTTACCGGTCTCGAGTTCTTCATTCTCGGCCTTCTGGCCATCAGTACGCTGGGCCTCGGCGTTTTCCCGGGCATCGTGTTCGACCTCACACAAGGCTCGACCATGGAAGTCCTGCGGATGATCGGGCGGTAGGGGCAGGTCATGAATTTCCTCGCTGATATCACAAACGCCCTGCCGGAGACGATCCTCGTCGCGTTCGGTCTCTCGGCGCTGCTTCTCGGCGCCATCGGTGGCGACAGGATTTCGGGTTTCCTCCGGCTTTTGGCCGCGCTTGCACTGGCTGCTGCATCCGTTGCCGCGTTCGTGCAGTTCGGACGTGGCGAGGCCATCTCGGCCTTTGCCAGCGCTGAGCTTTCACCGAATGGGCTGTATCGCGTGACGCTGTTCACGCTGTTCGCCAAAGGCGTGACGTACGCCATGGCTTCGCTTGCGCTGTTCATGTCGGGCGGCTTCCTGAAGTCGGCCCAGATGGAGCGGTATGAGTATCCGCTGCTGGTGACGTTCGGCTCGCTGGGTGCGGGCATGATGTTGTCCGCGAACGACCTGATGACGCTCTATGTCGGTATCGAGACGCTGAGCCTTTCGTCCTACGTGCTGGCGGCTTTCCGGCGCGACAGCATCATGTCCGCAGAAGCGGGACTCAAATACTTCGTTCTTGGCGCCCTGGCGTCCGGCCTGCTGCTGTACGGTTCGGCGCTGGTCTACGGCTTCTCAGGCGGCACCGGGTTTGAGGTGATCGCATCGGCTCCGACATCGGTCGGTCTGATCTTCGGTCTCGTGTTCCTGATCTGCGGTCTGTCCTTCAAGGCGTCGGCAGCGCCGTTCCACATCTGGACGCCGGACGTTTACGAGGGCGCGCCGTCTGCCGTGGTGGCGTTCTTCTCGACGGCGCCCAAGATCGCCGCCGTGGCGCTGCTGGCGAATGTGATGTTCGTGGCGTTCGGGCCGCACATCGGCTCCTGGCAGATGATCATCGCGATCATCTCGGCGCTGTCGATGCTGATTGGCGCCTTCGGTGCGCTCATGCAGAATAGCATCAAGCGGATCCTTGCCTACTCCTCGATCTCGAATGTGGGCTTTGCTCTGATCGCCATCGCGGCGGGGGCGGAGTTGGGTTCGGCGGCGGTTCTGGTTTACATGACGCTGTATGTCATCGCGACGCTTGGCATCTTCGCTGGCGTGCTTGCGCTGCGCCGGGGCGGCAAGGCGATTGACACGGTCGCTGACCTGAATGGCCTGGTAAAGACGAAGCCGGGTATCGCGCTGGGCTTGCTGATTCTCATCTTCTCGGTCGCGGGGATCCCACCTGCGGCCGGGTTCTGGGGCAAGCTGCAGGTGTTCACCGCCGGTATCGAGTCCGGCATGTTGTGGCTGGTGCTGGTCGGCGCGATCGCGAGCGTGGTTTCGCTGGGGTACTACCTGCGGCTGGTGTGGGCGATGTTCATGAAGCCTGCGGGCGAGCCGATGGATCGGACGGACGTTTCCGTCGCCGTCATCGTGGCGATATCGTCGCTGATCGTGTTCCCGATCCTGACCATAGGCATTCAGTTCCTGCTGAGCGCCGCTGCTCAAGCTATCGTCGGCTAGGGTGGCGCCGGTCGAGCTGCTTTCGAGCCCCTGGCCCGTCCTCCGGTTTGGCGAAATCGATTCCACCAATGAGGAAGCGCGCCGCCGAGCGATCAGCGGCGATGTCGGCCCTTGCTGGCTGGTGACTGAGGCGCAGACGGCGGGTCGGGGCAGGCTGGGCCGGCAGTGGTCGTCTCCGCGTGGCAACCTGTTTGCGACGGCGCTGCTGCCTTACCCGCGTCCCGCCTCGGAGGCGACGTTGGCCTCGTTTGCTGCGGGGCTCGCGGTCGTCGAAGCGGCGCGGTTCCTCGGCGTGCTTGCTGGTAGTCTTCGCCTGAAATGGCCAAACGACGTGCTGAGCGGATCGGCAAAGCTCGCGGGCATTCTCATCGAGACGGGCACATTGCACGGCGCTCTATGGATGGCGGCCGGGTTCGGCGTGAATGTGGAGATTGCGCCTGAGCGGTCAGATCGTCCCACGCAATGCCTGAACAATCTGACAGGCGGCGAAGGCATCACTTCGGCAAAGCTGCTGGTTGCTCTCGATGCGTCCTTCCGTGCGCGGCTCTTTGGTCTTCTGAGCGAGGGCTTTGAGCCCACGCGGGCTGAATGGCTATCCAATGCGGCTTATCTCGGTCGCCACATTGAGGTTAACGGCGTCAGCGGCGAGATGGCGGGGCTGGCCGAGGACGGCGCGTTGATGCTGCGATTGGCCGACGGGTCGGTGACCCATGTTCGAGCGGGCGAAATCTCGCTACTAAGCTAGCTGGTATTGCAGGGCCTTGAGCCGCAAGGGATGGCAGCATGCTGCTGGCGATCGACACGGGCAACACGAATACGCTCTTCGCCGTTCATGACGGGGTGTCGTGGCGGGCGCAGTGGCGGTCGTCCACCGACATGACCAAGACGGCGGATGATTATGCCGTCTGGTTGAGCACGCTGATGGAGATCAACGGCCTCAGCCTGTCGCAGATCGACGACTGCATCATCTCGACCGTGGTGCCCCAGTCGCTGTTCAACCAGCGCAATTTTGCCCGGCGCTATCTCAAGGTCGAGCCTTTCGTGATTGGCGAAAATGTCACCCTTGGCGTGAAGGTGAATATCCCGAAGCCAAGCGAGGTCGGGGCGGACCGGCTCGTGAACGCAGTCGGCGCCCATGTTTCGTACCCGGGCAAGCCGCTGATCGTGATCGACAGTGGCACTGCGACCACGTTCGACGTCGTTGGGGCTGATGGGTCTTTTGAGGGTGGCATCATCGCGCCCGGTATCAATCTTTCGATGAAGGCGCTGCATGAGGCGGCGGCGAAACTGCCGCGCGTGGCGATCCAGAAGCCGGACCATGTGATCGGCCGCGACACAGTCGCGGCCATGCAGTCCGGCGTGTTCTGGGGCTATATCGACCTGATTGATGGGCTGGTGGAACGGGTCAAGGCCGAGTATGGGCAACCCATGACCGTCATCGCCACCGGCGGCGTCGCGTCCCTGTTCGAGGGCGCAGCGCAGAACATCGATCATTTCGACGGGGACATAACCATCAAGGGGCTGCGCATTCTTTACGATCGCAACATAACAAACGCGGCGACCGAGCTTAAATGACGGGCGCGGAACTTATCTTCGCGCCTCTCGGCGGCTGTCGCGAAATCGGGATGAACCTGAACGCCTACGCCTATGGCCCGCCCGACAACCGGCGCTGGATCATCGTCGATGTAGGCGTGACGTTTGGCGACGACACGACGCCCGGCGTCGATCTCATCATGCCGGACCCGGTCTATCTTGAGGGCTTCGCGGAGGACATCGAGGCGATCATCCTGACGCACGCCCACGAGGATCACATAGGCGCCATCGCCTGGCTCTGGCCGAAGCTGCGGGCGCCGATCTATGCGACGCCATTCACTGCGTATCTGGTCAATGAAAAACTCAAGGAGCGTGGGCTCGACCGCGAGGCCAAGGTCCACATCATGGATCTGCGCGAGAAGCGGCAGTTCGGGCCGTTCGAAGTCGAGCTGATCACGCTGACGCATTCCATCCCTGAGCCTAATGGTCTTGCGATCAGGACACCGCTCGGGATGGTGCTGCATACGGGCGACTGGAAGATCGATCCGGATCCGATCATCGGCGAGGATTTCGACCAGGCGAAAATCGAGGAGCTGGGCCGCGAGGGCATTCTCGCGATGGTCTGTGACTCGACCAACGTTTTCGAGGAAGGCGAGGCCGGCTCTGAAGGCATGGCGCGCGAGGCGCTGTGCCGTGCGGTGGCGGAGCAGACGGGGCGTGTTGCGATCACGGCGTTTGCGTCAAACGTGGCGCGCGTGCAGTCGGCGTGCGAAGCGGCGCGGGCGAATAACCGGTCAGTATGCCTGCTGGGGCGTTCGATGATCCGCGTCGTGGGCGCAGCGCAGTCGGTCGGCCTTCTGCAGGGCTTCAAGTTCATCACGCCAGATGAGGCAGCCTATCTGCCGCACGAGAACATCCTTTATCTCTGCACCGGCAGCCAGGGCGAGACCAATGCAGCGCTTGCGCGGCTTGCGCGTGGCGATCACCCTTCGGCGAAGCTGGGAGCGGACGATACGGTGATTTTTTCATCGCGCGTCATTCCAGGGAATGAGCGCTCGATTGCTGCAATCCAGAACATGCTGGCGGAACGAAACGTCAAGCTGGTGACGGATCGCCAGTTCGACATCCACGTCTCGGGTCATCCGTGCCGTGACGAGCTGCGGCGGATGTATCTGTGGGCCAAGCCGCGGATTGCTGTGCCAGTGCATGGCGAGCGGCGCCACCTGATGGAGCATGCAAGGTTTGCGCGGTCGCTGCAGGTGCCGGAAGCGATCACGCCGGACAACGGCGATATCATCCGCCTCGCGCCTGGCCCCGTTGAAGTTATCGATCAGGTTCCCGCCGGCCGGCTCCACGTCGATGGCGAAGTGCTGACCTCCGACAAGGCGGGCGGCATGTGGGAGCGGAAGAAGATGGCGTACAATGGCCATCTCGCTGTCAGCGTCGTTATCGCGAAGGGGCGCGTCGAGGATGGGCCGATCATCGTGGCGCGAGGCTTCTCGGAGGCTGATGGGCGCCCGGCGGACGAGTCGCTCGAGCCCCTCGATGAGGCGGCGGAAAATGCGCTGCAGCAGCTCAAGCGCGGCGATTTCGAAGACGACGAGAAGATCGAGAAGATATTGACGCGCGCCGTGCGCCGCGCCGCCGAGCAGAATTTTGGCAAGCGGCCGCTTGTCGATGTCACGATACACAGGATCTAGAGCCGGAGACTGGACGCCATGACCATCGGTCGCCTCAACCATATCGGTATCGCCGTGCCGTCGATCGAGAAGGCCTTCGAGACCTATCGCAATCTCTACGGCGCGACGGAATTCGTGCAGCCCTTCGACATGCCGGCGCAGGGCGTGCGGGTGGGCTTCGTGAACCTACCGAACACGCAGCTCGAGATCATCGAGCCGCTGGGGGAGAAGTCGCCGATCATCAATTTCCTGGAAAAGAACCCGAGGGGCGGGCAGCATCATGTCTGCTTCGAGGTGCCGGATATCCATGTGGCGAAGGCCGACATGGAATCCAAGGGCGCCAAGGTGCTGGGCGAGCCGCGTGTGGGGGCGCATGGAACCCTGGTAATCTTCATACATCCAAAGGACTCGGACGGCGTACTGATAGAGTTGATGGAAACGCCGAAAGGTCACCACTAGGCCCATGGGGATATTTGAAGCCTTCGTCGTGTTCTTCATGTCGTGGTGGGTGATATTCCTGCCGACGCTGTCGGCGGGTACGCAGAGTCAGCATGAAGCCGGCGCGGTGGTTCCCGGGACGGAGAGCGGGGCCCCGGTCGGGGTTCGCTGGGGCCGGAAGATCGCCATTGCGACCGGGGGGGCGGCGCTGGTCACCTTCCTGCTATGGCTGGCGCTCCAGATGCACTGGCTGGATTTCATGGCCACAAGGTCTTAGGCCCGCCCAGGCCTAAGTCCGGCCTCATTGCGCGGGCAGGGCTTGGCGGCTATCAGCCTGAGATCGTCTGCACCCCCTTTCAGGACCGTCAATGCGCCTTTCCCGGTATTTCCTGCCAGTGCTCAAGGAAGCGCCCGCTGATGCGCAGATCGTCTCGCACCAGCAGATGCTGCGGGCGGGCATGATCAAGCAGAATGGCGCTGGCATATACTCCTGGTTGCCGCTGGGCATGCGGGTTCTGCACAAGATCGAGAAGATCGTGCGCGAGGAGCAGGAGCGCGCCGGAGCTGTCGAGCTCTTGATGCCGACGATCCAGTCTGCTGATCTCTGGCGCGAATCAGGCCGCTATGACGCTTATGGCAAGGAGATGCTGCGCATCACCGACCGCCACGAGCGCGAGATGCTTTACGGTCCGACGAACGAGGAGATGATCACGGACATCTTTCGGACCTATGTCCGCTCGTACAAGCAGCTGCCGCTCAACCTCTATCACATCCAGTGGAAATTCAGGGACGAGGTGCGTCCGCGTTTCGGCGTCATGCGTGGCCGCGAGTTCCTGATGAAGGACGCCTATTCGTTTGATGCGACGCCGGAAGCGGCGCGGCAGGCCTACTACCGGATGTTCTGCGCCTATCTGAACACGTTCAACCGGATGGGCCTGAAGGCAGTGCCGATGCGCGCCGACACCGGCCCGATCGGTGGCGACCTCAGCCATGAATTCATCGTGCTGGCAGAGACGGGCGAGAGCGCCGTGTTCTGCGACAGCGCGCTGGTCGACATGCCGCCGCCGGGCCCTGATCTCGACTTCCATCAGGACCTGCTGCCGGAAGTCGAGAAGCGCACGAAGCTGTATGCTGCGACCGAGGAGATGCATGACGCGGCGAAGTTCGAGACGGATGTGCCGGCCGAGCGACGCCTGTCGGCCCGCGGGATCGAGGTTGGTCACATCTTCTATTTCGGTACGAAGTATTCGGCGCCGATGAAGGCCGAGATCGCGACCGCGGACGGCAAGACGATCCCGGCCGAGATGGGCTCCTACGGTATTGGCGTGTCGCGTCTGGTCGGCGCGATCATCGAGGCCAGCCATGACGACAAGGGCGTGATCTGGCCGGCGGCCGTGGCCCCGTTCGAGGCGGCGGTCGTCAGCCTGCGCGCTGACGACGCGGACGTGACCCAAGTCTGCGAGCGTGCCTATGCGCAACTTCAGGCGGCTGGCGTCGATGTCCTTTACGATGACACCGCTGAGCGTCCGGGTGCGAAGTTCTCGACGATGGAATTGATCGGCGTGCCGCACCTGATCGTGGTCGGCCCCAAGGGCGTCAAGGCGGGTGTGGTCGAGTACCGCAACCGCAAGGCGGGCAGCAGCGAGGAAATGACGCTGGAAGCTGCGCTGAACCGCTATCTTGCCGGCCGGAAGGCATAAGCCAGATGAGCGCGGTCAAGGATCAACGGGTCGTCGAACGGCCCTTCGGCCCCTTCGAGCGCATGCTGGCGCTGCGCTATCTGGGCGCCAAGCGCGAGCATGGCGGCCTGGCGTTCATCTCAGTTGTGTCGGTTGTCGGCATCACGCTGGGCGTGTGGGCGCTGATCCTCACCATGTCGATCATGAACGGCTTCCGGCTCGAGCTCATCTCCAAGATCGTCGGGTTTGAGCCGCACGTCTTCGTCGATACGCGTGGCGTACCGCTGAGCACGGTGGAGGAGCTTATGGTCAAGCTCCGCCAGCGGCCGGGTGTTGAGAATGTCGAGCCGCTTCACGAGGGCCTTGGGTTGCTGTCAGCCTATGGCCGGAGCGATGCTGTGCAAGTCCGGGGCGTCCGGCCCGAGGATCTGCGCAAGAATCATCTGATCGCCGATAGCGTCGCGGCGGGTCAGCGCATGCGCGACAATCCGACCGCACCGGCCCCGCGCGGAACGCTTGGTCAGGGGTCACTCGACCGCTTTGGTGATGAGGGCGCACTTTCCCAGGATCTTGTGATGGGCAGCGCGTTTGCCTACCAGCTCGGTGTCGGGGTAGGCGACAAGGTCACCATCACGCAGTCGAACGGCGCACGAACAGTGCTCGGGACTGCGCCGCGAACCAAGACCTACACGGTCTCGGCGATCTTCCATGTTGGTAATGAGCGGTATGACCGGGGCGTGGTCTTCATGCCGATCGAGGCGTCGAAGCTGCTGTTCGGATATGGCGAAGGCTATCCGGTGGTCGGTTTGCGCCTGACGGATCCTGATGCGGCTGACGATTTCGTTCGGCAGCTCGAGACCGAAGAGCGCTACGTGATGCAGAGCTGGATCCAGCGCAACGGCACTTACGTGACGGCGCTCGTTGTCGAGCGCAATGTCATGCGGCTGATCCTTTTCATCGTTGTGGTGATCACGGCCCTGAACATCATCACCGGCGTGCTGATGCTCGTGAAGAACAAGGCGCGTGACATTGCGATCCTGCGGACAATCGGGGCAACCCGCGCGGGCGTGGTTCGCATCTTCATGATGTCGGGCACGGTGCTCGGCATGGCGGGTGTTGGCACGGGCGTGCTGCTCGGCGTGCTGTGTGCGATCTACATTGCTCCGATCCAGCATTTCCTCGAATACATAACAGGCACAGAGCTGTTTCCGGCGGACATCTACCAGCTCGACGCGCTTCCGGCGAAGCTGGAATGGGCCGAAGTCGCAAGCGTCGGCGGCGCGGCGTTTGTCGTCACGCTTCTGATGTCGGTCATTCCGTCCCTTTGGGCGGCGCGGCTCAATCCGGTTGAAGCGCTCAGGTTCGAATAATGATGGAGCCGTCTTCCCCTGTGCAGCCCGTGCTGTCGCTGAAAAATGTCGAGCGCCAGTACAAGTCTGGTGACAAAACTCTCCATGTCCTGCGCGGCATCAATCTCGACCTGCGTCCCGGCGAAATGACCGGGCTGATCGGTCCCTCGGGTTCCGGGAAGTCCACGCTGCTGCACGTGGCCGGTCTGCTTGAGAAGCCTGATAGCGGTGAAGTGCTGTTCAACGGCAAGAACGCGCTGACGATGTCGGACGACGCACGAACGCTGGCGCGGCGGATGCAGCTGGGCTTTGTCTATCAGTTCCACCACCTGCTGCCGGAGCTCAACGCCGTCGACAATGTGGCGGCCCCGCTGATGATCAACGGCATGTCGCGGGGGAAGGCCCGTAAACGCGGACAGGAGCTGCTACGACAGATGGGGTTGGTCGAGCGTGATCACCATCGTCCTGGCCAGCTTTCCGGCGGCGAACAGCAGCGTGTGGCGATCGCGCGTTCCCTGGCCAACCGGCCGAAGGTGCTGATTGCCGACGAGCCAACGGGGAACCTGGATCCGAACACGTCCCGCCTGGTTTTCCAGAACCTTTTCGACATTGCAAAGCAGGAGGGGGTGGCGGTCCTCGTCGCGACCCATAACGTGGAACTGACAAGCGTGATGGACCGCGTCCTGACGCTCCACGAAGGCAGACTTGAGCCTGCGCCGGCGAGAGCCGGGCAGGTTTAGGTTCGGCCTGACCGACCGAGGCCTGACATGACGGAAGCGCCACGTTTCATTCACCTGCGCGTGCGGACGGCCCTGTCGCTGCTGCAGAGCATGATCCGCCCGAAGGATCTGGCGAAGTGGGCCGCAGCGAATGCAGTGCCTGCCGTTGCGGTCACCGACGCCAACCTGTTTGCCGCGCTCGAGCTTGCCGATGCGCTGACAGAGCAGGGCGTGCAGTCGATCACTGGACTGACGCTGTCGATCCTTGAGCCCGGCGTTTCGGGCGAGACGGGTTCGCTGGCGCTGATTGCGCAGAACCAGGCCGGCTATCGCAACCTGATGAAGCTTTCGTCGGCTTCGTTCCTCGCACCGGCCGGCAGTGACAACCAGGTGTCGCTGGCGACCCTGATCGAGCATTCTGACGGGCTGATCTGCCTGACGGGTGGTGGGGGGGGGCTGCTGAACCGGCGCGCGGCGGCCGGAAAGGTCCCCGAGGTGCGTGCGCGTTTGCAGGAGCTGCACGCGGCATTCGGTGATCGACTGTATGTCGAGTTGCAGCGGCACGGAATCGAGGAGGAGGCTGCTGCCGAAGGGGTGATGGTTGAACTCGCCTATGAGCTCGGCCTGCCGCTGGTTGCGACGTGCGATGTGCGCTTTGCGAAGCCTGAACAGCACCCCGTGCATGACGTGCTGATGTGCATCGCGAACTCGGCGTATGTGAGCCAGGCAGAGCGACCGCGCGTATCGCCGCAGCAGTATCTCAAGTCGCCGGCCGAGATGATGGCCGCCTTTTCGGACTTGCCGGAGGCGCTGGCGTCAACGGTCGAGATCGCGAAGCGCTGTGCATTCAGGCCGACCAAGCACAAGCCGATCCTGCCGCCGTTCGACACCGGGCGCGGACGCGATGAGGCGGCGGAACTGCGGTTGCAGGCGGAGGCGGGGCTGAAGGCGCGGTTGAGGATCGTGCAGCCTGCAGCAGAGATATCCGTCTATGAGGAGCGGTTGGCGTATGAGCTCGGCATCATCGAGCGGATGGGGTTTCCGGGCTACTTCCTGATCGTTGCCGACTTCATCAAGTGGGCCAAGGCGCAGGACATTCCCGTCGGGCCAGGGCGTGGTTCTGGCGCTGGTTCGCTGGTCGCATGGGTGCTCACCATTACGGATCTCGATCCGATCCGGTTTGGCTTGCTGTTCGAGCGCTTCCTGAATCCTGAGCGGGTCTCGATGCCTGACTTCGACATCGACTTCTGCCAGGAACGCCGTGGCGAAGTGATCGAATATGTCCGTCAGCGTTATGGCGCTGATCGCGTGTCGCAGATCATTACGTTCGGCACCCTGCAGGCGCGGGCCGTGCTGCGTGATGTGGGGCGTGTCCTGCAGCTGCCATTCCACCAGGTGGACAAGCTGGCGAAGCTGGTGCCGTTTAATCCAGCGAAGCCGCCAACCCTTGCTGAAGCGCGGGAGATGGAGCCGAAGCTCGACGAGGCGATCGAGGCCGAGGAGGAAGTCGCGCACCTGTTCGAGACGGCGCAACAGCTGGAGGGGCTGTATCGCAACGCTTCGACCCACGCGGCGGGCATCGTGATCGGCGACCGGCCGCTGGTAGATCTTGTTGGCCTCTATCGCGATCCGCGGTCTGACATTCCGGCGAGCCAGTTCAACATGAAGTGGGCTGAAGCCGCGGGCCTCGTGAAGTTCGACTTTCTTGGACTGAAGACGCTGACGGTGATCGACCGGGCGATCAAGATGATCGCGGATAAGGGGGACACTGTTGATCTGTCGCGGCTGCCGCTGGATGACCCCAGGACTTACGAGATGCTGCAGAAGGGCGATGTCGTTGGTGTGTTCCAGGTGGAAAGCCAGGGCATGCGGCGGGCGCTGGTCGACATGGCGCCGGACAGGTTCGAGGACCTGATCGTTCTTGTGGCGCTGTATCGGCCGGGGCCGATGGCCAACATCCCGACTTACTGCAACCGCAAGAAGGGGTTGGAGGAAACGACTTACTACACTGAGACGCTGACGCCCTGGCTCAAGCCGATCCTGGAGCCGACTTTCGGGATCATCACCTACCAGGAACAAGTGATGCAGGTCGCGCGGGACATGGCGGACTATTCGTTTGGCGAGGCCGACCTGCTGCGCCGAGCGATGGGCAAGAAGATCCGCGCCGAGATGGACAAGCAGCGTGTGCGCTTCATGGAAGGTGCGCTGAAGAAAGGCATCAAGGAGTCCGATGCCGACATGACGTTCGAGGCCTGCGCGAAGTTCGCGGACTACGGCTTCAACAAATCTCACTCTGCGCCGTATGCGCTGCTCACCTACCAGACGGCGTGGCTCAAGGCGAACCACCCGGTTGAGTTCCTCGCTGCGTCCATGAGCCTTGATGTGGGCAACACCGACAAGCTTGCCGTGTTCTTCCAGGAAGCGCGGCGGATGGGGGTGCCGGTGCTGCCGCCGGATATAAACCATTCCTGCGCAGACTTCACGGTCGAGAATGGAAGTGTTCGCTATGCGCTGGGCGCCATCAAGGGCGTCGGCAAGCCAGCGATGCTCTCGGTGGAGGCGGCGCGGCAGACGGAACCGTTCAAGGACCTGCAGGATTTTGCCGAGCGCGTTGATCCGCGACTGGTGAACCGGCGGTGTTTCGAGGCGCTGGCAAAGGCGGGGGCGTTCACGCCCATCGAGCCGAACCGGGCGAGGGCGTTCGCCGCGGCGCCGGTGCTATCGGCGCTTGCGGTGGCAGCGGAGCAGGATCGCAGTTCCAATCAGGTCAGCCTGTTCGGCGACCAGCCGAAGCAGGCGATGCGCCTGCCGGATGCGCCAGCATGGGGCGAGTCCGATCGGCTCGACAATGAGCTGGCGAGTGTTGGGTTCTTCCTGTCGGGGCATCCGCTGGACGACCTGCTGGGCACGATGCGGTCGCGTGTGACGCTGGCTGCGGAGCGCGAGATCGTGGGGCGCGATCGGAACATGCTGACGATGATCGGCGTGATCCGGGCGCGGGTCGAGAAGCCGGCAAAGGCCGGGGGCAAGTTTGCAATCGTCACGCTGTCTGATCCTTCGGGTGAGTATGAGTTGTTCGTGAATGATGACCTGCTGCAGAGCTCGCGCGATTCGCTGGAGGTCGGTGGACGGGTTCTGGTGATGGTTCGTGTACGGAAGGTCGAGGAGGAGCTTCGCTTCTCGATGGACAGCGTGAAGGAGCTGAGCAAGGCATCCATTGGTGCGCACGAGACGCTGCTGGTGCGGCTGGCGCCGGACGCGCCGCTGGGGCGGATTGCGAGCGTGGCGGAGGGGCTGAAGAAGTCGCCGTCGCAAAACGCGCTGGGGGCGATCCATCTGGAGATACCGGTCGAGGGCGATCGGGTGGTGACGATTGCGCTTGAGGGCAAGTACCCGGTGGATTTCGTCGCGATGCAGGCGTTCAAGTCGGTGCCGGGCGTAAACCAGGTGCGCCCGGCAGCTGCTTAGGGGGCGGATACGCGCTCTCCTTCAGGCCGGTGTGAACCGCCTGTGATTCTGTCTTTCCGGGTCTCCGCTTGTGGGCGGTGCTGCTGGTGGACAGAAGGCTTCGCAGATCCCGCGTCCCCGGCAGGTGTTGAGCGGCAGCCCGCCCCTAGCGGCTTGCATGTCATCCGCTTGGCGCCGTTGAGGCTGCCGGCGCGCGGGCCTGCCTGTTCAGTACCAGTTCCCGTAAAATCGCCCCGTCTCGCTGGCCCGAGAGGCTCTTCACGCTCGCCTGCATCCACCCTTCGCCGTTGAACGGTGCACGGCTGTCCTCCATGCGGGATGGATGGGAGCAGTATCTCACAGGTCTCAAGCCGGGAGGACGCCCGTGTCGGGAATCGGCGGGCTTTATTGGTGTAGTGCTCTGAATTTGCTCGAATGAGAGCCAGAATCTGGCGTCCAGAACCTGCCGGTTCTGGTGGAGGGTGGTGCGGGAGGGCTGGTGCTGGCGGCCGCGCTGAGCGGCAGAGCTTGCCGGGGCCGGAAATACAGGTATAACGCGCGCCATTCCGACACGCGGACCCATTCCGGTGCGGGCGCAAGCCTGTTCTGTCCGCGGCGGCCAACCGGATCAGGAGACGACAGTGGCACTTCCCGACTTTTCCATGCGTCAATTGCTTGAAGCTGGCGCTCACTTCGGACACCAGGTTCACCGCTGGAACCCCAAAATGCAGGGGTTCATCTTCGGCGAACGGTCCGGCATCCATATCATCGACCTCTCCCAGTCCGTGCCGCTGCTGCACCAGGCGCTGGTTAAGGTTCGCGAGACGGCCGCCAAGGGCGGGCGCGTGCTGTTCGTCGGCACCAAGCGCCAGGCGGCTGACGCGATCGCGGAGGCCGCTGGCCGCTGCGCGCAGTATTTCATGAACGATCGCTGGCTCGGCGGCACCCTGACCAACTGGGCGACCGTGTCGAACTCGATCAAGCGCCTGCGCGATCTGGACGACATGCTGCAGGCTGGCGGCGAGACCGGCCTCACGAAAAAGGAACTCCTCGGTCTCCAGCGCGAGCAGGCCAAGCTGCAGCGCGTGCTGGGTGGCATCCGCAATATGGGCGGCCTGCCGGATCTGATGTTCGTGATCGACACCAACAAGGAAGCGATCGCTGTCAAGGAAGCCCGCAAGCTTGGCATCCCGGTTGTCGCGATCATCGACACCAATTGCGACCCTCAGGAAGTTGATTTCCCAATCCCGGGCAATGACGACGCTGCACGCGCCATCCAGCTCTACTGCAGCCTCATTGCCGATGCCGTTCTCGACGGCATGTCGGATTCGTCGATGGCATCGGGCGAAGATCTCGGCGCCCGGGCCGAAGTCAGCGAACCGGCGCTGGCTGTGACGGCGACCGCCGACGCGCAGTAACGCAATCGCGGACATGCCGGTGACACAGTGCGCCGGCATGGTCCGCTTGCGACGGACAGTTTGAACCAGCCTGCGGAGCGCGGTTTTCGGGCCGCGCGGGCGCAGGGATGAACTCAGGAGACATGACATGGCTGAGATCAGCGCTGCGCTCGTAAAACAGCTGCGCGACAAGACCGGCGCAGGCATGATGGACGCCAAGAAGGCGCTCGTCGAAAACAACGGCGATATCGAAGCGGCAGGGGACTGGCTGCGAGAGAAGGGCATCCTGAAGGCCGCCAAGAAGGCAGACCGCATCGCGGCCGAAGGCCTTGTCGGTCTCGCCTCCAGCGGCACGTCAGCTGCCCTCGTCGAGGTTAACTCCGAAACCGACTTCGTCGGCAAGAACGCCGAGTTCCAGGCTGCGGTGCGTGAAGTCGCCGGCGCGGCGCTGGCGAATGGCGGCGATGCTGCCAAGGCTCTGCATGCGACGTCGTCGCAAGGCAACACGATCGGCGAGATGCTGGTCGGGCTGGTCGCCAAGATCGGCGAGAACATGACGCTGCGCCGCGCGGATGCGCTGTCGGTTAGCGAAGGCGTTGTTGCCTCCTACCTGCACAACGTGGCGGCGGACGGCATGGGCAAGATCGGCGTGCTGGTCGCGCTCGAATCGACCGGTGACAAGGCCCGCCTGATGGATCTCGGCCGCAAGGTTGCAATGCACGTTGCATCTGCGAAGCCGCTTGCGGCGACGACAGCGGAACTCGATCCGGCCGTGGTCGAGAAGGAAAAGCAGATCCTGACCGCCCAGGCGTCCGAGTCGGGCAAGCCAGCCAACGTCATCGAGAAAATGGTCGAGGGCCGGATTCGCAAGTTCTACCAGGAATCCGTGCTGGTCGAGCAGGCTTTCGTGATGGACCCGGACGTAACGGTGGGCGGCTTCATCGAGAAGCACGCCAAGGAATTCGGCACGCCCGTGAAGCTGAAAGGCTTCATCCGCTACGAAGTGGGCGAAGGCATCGAAAAGGCTACGTCGGACTTTGCGGCGGAAGTTGCGTCCTTCGCCAAGCCAAAAGCGTAAAGCCTTTGCGGAATCCGCGTATTCGCGGGTAGAGTCGTGCGGCCCGGCGTGTCATGCGTCCGGGCCGTACAAGTAAAGGGCGGTGGAACAGGCAAGATGACCGACCACGCTGATCTCAAGTATAAACGCGTGCTCCTGAAGATATCGGGCGAGGCCCTGATGGGCGAGCAGGGCTACGGCATCGATGTTCCGGCCGTCACCAAGTATGCCGAGGAGATAAAAGGCGCGATCGAGCTGGGCTGCCAGATCTGTCTTGTGATCGGCGGCGGCAATATCTGGCGCGGCAAGTGGGGCGTGGACGCTGGCATGGAGCGCGCGCAGGCCGACCATATGGGCATGCTGGCGACCGTAATGAACGCGCTGGTGATGCAGAATTCGCTGGAGAGCGTCGGCGTGCCGACGCGGGTGCAGTCCGGCATCACCATGATGTCGATCTGCGAGCCGTTCATTCGCCGCAGAGCGATACGACACATGGAAAAGGGGCGCGTCGTTATCTTCGCCGCGGGCACCGGCAATCCGTTCTTCACCACAGATACTGGTGCGGCGTTGCGGGCCGCCGAGATGAATTGCGATGCGATGCTGAAGGGCACGCAGGTCGACGGTGTCTATACGTCGGACCCGAAGGTCGATGCGGACGCGACGCGCTTCGATACGCTCGACTACATGGAAGTGCTCTCGAAGGAGCTGAAGGTGATGGATGCGACCGCCATCAGCCTGCTCAAGGAAAACAAGATTCCGATCGTTGTCTTCCGCATCCGAGACCGCGGCGGCCTCAAGAACGTGCTGACAGGGCAGGGCGTGTCGACCGTGATCAGCGGCACGAAGAAATAGGAGAGGGAAACGATGCCCGAGACCTTCGACCTCAAGGCAGTCGAGAAGCGTATGGACGGCGCGATCGCGTCGCTCAAAACTGAATTTAGCGGCCTGCGTACTGGCCGCGCCTCGATCCATCTGCTGGATACGATCGTGGTGGTGGCGTATGGCACGCCCACGCCGATCAACCAGGTGGCGTCGGTGTCGGCGTCGGACGCGCGCATGCTGAGCGTGAGTGTGTGGGACAAGAGCGTTGTGGGCGCTGTCGACCGCGCGATCCGCGAGGCCCCGCTGGGGCTAAACCCGATCACCGACGGGCAGACGCTGCGTATTCCGATCCCGCCGCTGAGCGAAGAGCGGCGCAAGGAGCTGCAGAAGCTGGCGGGTCAGTTCGCCGAGAGCGCGCGCGTGGCGGTGCGGAATGTACGGCGTGATGGGATGGAGCTGATCAAGCGCATCGAGAAGGCCGGTGGGTTGAGTGAGGACCAGGCCAAGGGCCGCTCGAACGACGTGCAGAAGGTGACGGACGCACACATCAAGATGATCGACGACCTGCTGAAGCACAAAGCTGAAGAGATCATGCAGGTGTGAGCGAGCCCAAGCCCTCCTCCGCCGATGCTGACGTGGCGACCCTGCGGCCGCCGCCGAAGCATGTCGCCATCATCATGGATGGGAATGGCAGGTGGGCCAAGGCGCGTGGTATGCCGCGAGCCTTCGGGCACAAGGCTGGCGTGGATGCGCTGCGGCTGGCTGTCGAGGCGGCGCGGGATCTGGGTCTGGGCCATCTCAGCGTCTATGCGTTCTCGACTGAGAACTGGAACCGACCGCAGACGGAGATCGATGCTCTGTTCGATCTCCTGCGCATGTTCGTCAAGCGGGACCTTCAGCGGCTTCACAGCGACGGCGTGCGGATCAGGATCATCGGCTCGCGTGAGGGGTTAAGCGAGGACCTGCTCGAGCTGATCGACGAGGCGGTTCATACGACGCGGGACAACACGCGGCTGACGCTGAACATCGCGTTCAATTATGGCGGACGCGGCGAACTGGTTGCGGCGATGCGTGAGATGGGCCGGTTGATAGCCACTGGCGCGCTGAAGCCGGACGAGATCGATGAGGCGATGATCTCGCGGATGATCTGGTCGGCGGACTCACCCGATCCGGATCTCGTCATTCGAACAAGCGGCGAGGTGAGGCTCAGCAACTTCCTGCTGTGGAGCGGGGCGTATGCAGAGCTAATGTTCATCAACCAGTTGTGGCCGGATTTCACGAAGGAGAGCCTCGAGAAGGCGATTGATGCGTTCAGACGTCGCGACAGACGGTTTGGCGGCCTCGGCGCCTGAGGGCGGTCCGAAGGGCGGCGGACGGCGCGAGATCATTCTCCGCGTCGTCAGCGCAGCCGTGCTCGCGCCACTGGGCGTCTGGGCGGTGTGGGCCGGTGGATACTGGCTGCTGGGCGCGACAGCGGCGTGCGGCGTACTGGCGGCTTTCGAGTGGACACGCATGGCCTCGCAGGCCGAAACGGGCTGGGTGCGCTGGGCGCAGTATACCACACTGGGAGTGACTGCTGCTGCGGCCGTGCTTCTTGCGACACAGGGTATGGAGGCGGTGGCGCTGGCGGCGCTGTCGGGCTGCGCCCTGGCGAGCGGCCTGGCCCACATCGGCAAAGGGTCGATCAGCTCGATGGCGTTTGGCGCGATCTACACGAGCCTGCCATTTGGCTGCTTCGTCTGGATCCGGGAGATGACGCCGAACGGGCATCTGCTGCTGCTGGCCATCCTGGCGATCGTTGTGACGACGGATGTTGGCGCGTATTTCGCCGGGCGGGGGTTTGGCGGCCCGTTGCTGAGCCCGAAGGACAGCCCGAACAAGACGTGGACGGGCGCCATTGGCGCGCTGGTGTGTGCGGGGCTTGCGGGCGCGGCAGTGGCGCGGGCGGGCGGCGGTGATTTTGCGCACTGGCTGGTGTTCGGCCTGGCGCTGTCGATCGTGGCGCAGCTTGGCGACCTTCTGGAGTCGCGCTTCAAGCGCCTCTACGGGGTCAAGGATACGTCCGGCTTCCTGCCGGGTCATGGCGGCGTGCTGGACCGGCTTGACGGGCTGATGGCCGCTAGCGTAGCTGCGGCGCTGATCATCCGGTTCGTGCCCGCGCTGGCCCCGTCGTTCGCAACGGCAGGGGCGCAATGACGAATACTGTTCGCGTCTCTGTCCTTGGCGCATCGGGATCGATCGGCGTCTCGGCGCTCGATGTGATTGCATCGGGCGGGCAGGGCTCACCGGACTTTTCGGTTGTCGCTCTTACGGCGAACCGTAACGTTGGCGCACTCGCTGCGGCGGCGCGCAAAGCGCGGGCTGAGATCGCTGTTGTGGCGGACGAGGCCTGCTATGGCGAGCTCAAGAGCGCACTGGCGGGTTCGGGCGTTGAGGCGGCTGCGGGCGCTACGGCAATTGCCGAAGCGGGTGCGCGCAAGGCCGATGTGGTGGTTGCCGGCATTGTGGGCATCGCCGGGCTGGCCGCGACGCTTTCGGCTGTGCGGCAGGGAGCGAGCATCGCTCTTGCCAACAAGGAAAGCATGGTCTGTGCGGGAAAGCTGCTGCGGGAAGAGGCCCTCCAAAGCGGTGCGCGTCTGCTGCCGATCGATAGCGAGCACAACGCCATCTTCCAGGTGCTCGACCGGCCCGAGCGGGTCGAGAAGCTGATCCTTACCGCGTCGGGCGGGCCGTTCCGGTCGGCAAGCCTGCAGGAGATGGCGGCAGCGACCCCGGAGAAGGCCTGCGCCCACCCCAACTGGGACATGGGGGCGAAGATTTCCGTCGACAGCGCCACGATGATGAACAAGGGGCTGGAGCTTATCGAGGCAGCCTACCTGTTCGACGTACCGGAGAGCCGGATCGACGTGCTGATCCACCCGCAGTCCATCATCCATAGTCTGGTCGCCTATGATGACGGGTCGGTTCTGGCCCAGCTGGGTCTGCCTGACATGCGGACGCCAATCTCCTACGCCCTGTCCTGGCCGCGGCGGATGCCGCTTCCGGGGCTCGAGCGCCTTGATCTCGCCAAGATCGGAAGGCTGGATTTCTTGCCTCCGGATGCCGAGCGCTTCCCGGCGTTAACGCTTGCCAGGGGTGCGGTTTGCGCCGGGGGCGGCGCGCCGATCGTGCTGAATGGGGCCAACGAGGTCGCAGTGGCGGCCTTCTTGCAGCGGCGCATTGGCTTCTTGACGATTTCCGAGGTGGCAGGACAGGTGCTTGAAGAGTATCTCGGACACGCGACTGCCCGCGCCGAACCTGCAAAGTTCGACGATGTCTACGCGATCGACCGGTGGGCGCGAGCCCGCACTCTGGAAAAGCTCAACCTAGCGGCGTGATCGCCTGGAGTACCGGATCTTGAAGGACGCTCACTGATGGATGTCATCCTCTGGGTTCTGACCTACGCGCCGGTATTTCTGCTTATCATTTCGGTCGTTATCACCGTTCATGAGCTTGGCCACTACTGGGTTGGCCGGATGTTCGGCGCAGCAGTGGAATCCTTTGCGATCGGTTTCGGCAATCCGATCGTCGAGAAGCGTGATGGGCGCGGGACGCGCTGGCGCCTGAACTGGATACCTCTCGGCGGTTTCGTGAAGTTCGTTGGAGAGGTGCAACTTGCGCAGGACCTGAAGCAGGAATTGCCGCAGACCGCCGAAACCGAAGAACAGGCTGCCCTGCTCGCCGAAGTGGCGCGGGCGGCCCCGCCGAAGGGCGCCATCGAGGGCAGGCCGACCACTTTCCATGACAACCAGATTCTCGTTGGCCGGCCCTACAATCTGCTGAACCCATGGCAGCGGATCGCCGTGTCGCTGGGCGGGCCGTTCGCGAACTTCCTGTTTGCCATCGCAGTCTTCGCAGTCGTCGGCGGCATTCAGGGTGTGCCGCAGGCGCAGGAAGTTGTCGTGCGCGGCGTGATCGCCGGCGAAGCGGCCGAGCGGGCCGGGTTCCAGACTGGCGACGTCGTCATCGAGGCGGGCGGGCGGCCTGTCACGACGGCACAGGACATCATCATGGCGACGCAGCTTAGCGCCGGGGAGGCCGTGAGCTATCGCGTACTGCGTGGCAAGGAGACGTTGGTGCTCATGGCCACCCCGGTCGAACAGGAACTGGTCGATAGCGGAATGCGGATGAAGCAAAAGGTCGGCCGGATCGGCCTTGATCTTGGCCATCGCGACACGTCAATCCGCAACCTTAACCCGATCGAAGCTGTGAGCTATGGCTTGCAGCGGACGGCTGAATCCATCGGCCAGACGATTAATGTGCTGCGGCGCCTTGTTACGGGCAAGGAAGGTATCGAGAAGCTGTCAGGGCCGGTCGGCATCCTTCACCTTACGGGCGGCGTGACCGAAATGACCATGAACCAGGAGAACGTCGACCTGGGCGCCAAGTTTATGCAGCTATTCTGGATGTACTTTCATCTGGCGGCGCTGCTTTCCATAGGCATCGGCTTCTTCAACCTGCTACCGATTCCGGTTCTGGATGGGGGTGCGGTTGTCATGACGCTGGCCGAGGCGGTGACGGGCAAGGCCCTGCCTGAGAAGGCCCAGAATGCTGGCCTGACGTTTGGACTGGTGAGTCTTGTCGTTTTCGCCTTGTTGGTGACATGGCAGGACATCGGGCGGTTGATTTCGGGCTTCCTCCCGGGCCCAGCCTAGGGGCAGGCCGAGTGGACGGGTGTGCTGGGGAGGCTTGAGCTGTATACCCGTCTCGCACTAGGACGGGCACAGACGGGCGGACGGGACTGCAGCGGACGGTCCGTGTAGCGGTGGTTTGTAGTCGTACGAGGGTTTTAGATGCGGTCATGGTTTGCATGCGCTTTGGCGCTGACTGCATCGGCTGGCGCCATTGCCGGCGCACAGATGGCGTGGGCGCAGCAACCTGGACAGCCGCCAACCCAGCCTCCGGCCCAACCCTCCCAGCAGATCATCGGCCGGATCCTGGTTGAGGGTAACCAGCGTATCGAGTCGCGTACGGTCCAGTCCTACCTGCTGGTGCGGCCGGGCGACCCGTTCGACGAGGAACGGATCGGCTTGTCGGTGCGGGCGCTGGGCGCCACCGGACTGTTCGCAGACATCCAGATCGAGACGCGCGGGACCGACCTTGTCATTCGCGTGCTCGAGAACCCGATCATCAACCGCATCATGTTCGAGGGGAACAATGCGGTCACGACCGAGCGCCTCGAGGAAGAGACCGAGGCCGAGCCGCGGCAGACCTTCACGCTGAGCCGGGTCGAGCAGGATGTTCAGCGCATTCTCGAAGTCTATCGCCGGGCCGGCCGCTTTGCCGCGACGGTCACGCCACAGTACAAAGTGCTGCCGCAGAACCGCGCCGACCTGATCTTCGTGATCGACGAAGGCCCTACGACGGGCGTGAGCTCGATCAACTTCATCGGCAACGAGGCCTATCCTGACGACCGGTTGCGCCGCGAGATCACCACGCGCCAGTCGCGCTGGTGGCGGTTCTTCGAACAGGCCGACAACTATAACCCGGGACAGGTCGAGTACGACCGGTCGCAGCTGACCGAGTTCTACACCAATGAGGGCTATGCTGACTTCCGCGTGATCTCGTCGGTCGCCGAGCTGACGCCGAACCGGCGCGACTTCTACCTGACGTTCACTGTTGACGAGGGCCAGAAGTACAAGTTCGGCGAGCTGAAGGTGCAGACCGAACTGGAGAAGCTGTCGGGCGAGCGTCTGGCGCTGTTCCTACCGATGAGCCAGGGCGACCAGTTCCGTTCAAAGAGCATCCAGGATGCGATCGACTCGCTGACCTTCGCCGCAGGTATCGCTGGTTATGCCAACGTTCAGATCCGTCCGCGCGAGACACGCGATCCGATCAACCACACCATCGGCATCACGTTCGAGGTTGATGAAGGTGCCCGCGTCTACATCGAGCGCATCGATATCCAGGGCAACACGCAGACGCTGGACCGGGTTATCCGCCGCGAAATCCGTGTGGCCGAGGGTGACCAGTACAACCCTGTGCAGATCGACAACGCAAAGAACCGTATCCGGTCGCTGGGCTTCTTCAATCCCGACAAGGTCGAGATCACGGATGAGCCGGGCTCTGCGCCGGATCGCAGCGTCGTGAAGGTCAAGGTCGAGGAAGAGGCGACAGGGGAGCTCGCGTTCTCCGCCGGATTCTCATCACAGGACGCCTTCCTGTTCTCGGCTTCGGCCCAGCAGCGCAACTTCCGCGGACGCGGCCAGTTCCTGTCGGCGCGCATCCAGACAACGTCGCGCCAGCAGGATATCGAGTTCCGCTTCACTGAGCCGAAGTTCCAGGACCGCAACCTTGCGGTCGGCCTCGATGTGTTCGTGACCCAGTCGGATTTCTTCGACATCGCGGGCTTCGAGAACGCGATCGTCGGGGCGGGCGGGCGATTGCTGTTCCCGTTGTCGGACACGGACCAGCTCGGCCTGCGTTACCGCCTGCGCAACGACAACCTTCAGCTGGACGAACTGCTGCCGGGCGAGGACCCTTTACAGAATCCCGGGAAGACGAACTGTCAGACGGTGTCGATCTTCCAGTCCTCGCTGTGCGACCAGCGCGGCGACCGGCTGACGTCGTCGTTCGGCTACACGATCACGATGAACCGCAAGAACGACTACATCGAAGCGACGCGCGGCTTTGATCTGAACTTCAGCCAGGACATTGCCGGCCTTGGCGGCGACGTGAACTATCTCCGCAACGAGTTCGAGGGGTCGATCTACCATGGTTTCGCTCCGGGATGGCGGCTGCGCTCGCGGCTGGAGGTGGGCCTGATCGAGAGCTGGGGCGATGAAGGCATCCGGATCAACGACCGCTTTTTCAAGGGCGGAAACTCGTTCCGCGGCTTCGATGTTGCCGGCCTTGGGCCGCGCGAGATCGAGTATGCCTACGCCACGGAGCAGATCGCCCGGCCGCCGGGCGTGGCGCCGCCGGAGTTCTCGCGTCCGGTGCTGAATGACGACGGGACGCAGGCGGTTGATAGCGCGGGCAACTTCCTGTATTTCAGTGCTCAACGCGATGCGGCCGGAAACCTGCTGCAGCCGACGGTCACCCCGGGCAATGCGCTTGGCGGCAAGGCATATGCGATTGCCTCCTTGGAGCTTGCCTTTCCGCTGCCGTATGTTCCGGAGGAGTTCGGGCTAGATGGCGCGTTCTTCTTCGAGGCAGGTACGGTGGGCCTGCTCGACGAGCGTGATCGCGATCGGAGCGGGCAGCCGGACCCGAACGACCCACTGCGTGTTCGCGTCGTGGACGACAGCGCCAGCCTGCGGGCGAGCGCGGGCTTGAGTATAGGCTGGGATTCGCCGTTCGGTCCCATCCGTTTTGACTTCTCGCATATCCTTGCGAGCGAAGAGTACGACCGGACCGAAACCTTCCGGTTTGCAACCAACAGCAGGTTCTAGGGTGTTATTGTCATGAAACTTCGTAACTTCGTGTTCGCCGCCTTGCTCCTTGCTGGCTCCACCAGCGCGGCAGGCGCCGCCATGGCCCAGACTAAAGTCTATATCGTAAACGAAACCCGCGTGATGATGGAGAGCAAGCTGGGTACTGCTATGAACCAGCAACTCACAGCGGATGCCCAGCAGGCCGTGGAACAGCTGGGCCTGAAGGCGCTGAAGACCGAGGCTGATACGGAGCGCGCCGCGCTTCAGCCGCAAATCCAGTCGCTGACGCCTGAAGCCATCCAGGCCAATGCGACGCTAAAGACGCGCGTTGAGAACCTGAACAAGAAGTACAACGAGCTGGTGCAGAAATCGTCCGCGCTCGATCAGGGCGTGGAGCAGCAGCGCTCGGCGAACGCCGTTCGCTTCAACTATGCCCTTGTTCCGGCCATCGATGCGGTCGCCAAGCAGGTCGGCGCTGATGTGGTGCTGAGCTATGGATCGGCGCTTTACAACAAGGACTCGGTCGATATCTCGGCGCAGGTTATCGCGAGGCTCGATGCGACCGTGCCGACGATCGAGGCCCTGAAGCCGCTCCTGCCGCAACGGCCGGCTGCGCCCGCAGCACCCACCGCCGGCGGCGGACAGTAATCCAGGGACACAGGCGGGGGCGGTGATCGATCCGAGATTCTACGAGGTTCCTCAGCCCCTGTCGGCCTTGGACATTGCGACAATGCTGGGGGTCGCCATCGCACGTGGCGACCCTTCGCGTCTGGTAACGTCGCTGGCGCCTGCAGAGCAGGCTTCGGGTGATGATCTTGCCTTCGTCGAAAACAGGGGCGTCGCTGGCGCCATGAAAGCGGCTGGCATATGTCTCGCATCGCCCGATGCATCTTCTGCGGTTCCTGATGGGCCGGCCGTCATCGTGATGGCGCATCCGCGCGCGGCGTTCGCCAGGGTGGCGGAACGTCTGGCAAAGCTGCGAACGCTTGAGGCGGGCCAGCCGCCCATCCATGGCGCGGCGCGCGTAGCTTCAAGCGCTGTGCTTGAGCCGGGCGTGGTCATCGGCGCCGGCGCCGCAATCGGAGCGGGCGTCCATGTCGGCGCAAACGCCGTGATCGGGCCTGGAGTGCAGATCGGCGTCAATACGCGCATCGGCGCCAACGCCAATGTCCGCTGCGCGCTGATCGGTGATGGCGTGATCATCTATCCGGGCGCTGTGATCGGTGAGGCTGGCTTCGGGCTGGCGGGCGGATCGGCAGGCGCGCGGCTGACACCGCATTTCGGGCGTGTGATCATCCAGAATGGCGTTTCCGTAGGGGCGAGTTCCTGCATCGATCGCGGACTCTTGGAAGATACGGTAATCGGCGAGAGCAGCCATATCGATAATCTCTGCCATATCGGCCACAACTGCCGCATCGGCGCGCATGTGGTGATGGCCGCGTTTGCGGGCATATCCGGCTCCTGCGAAGTGGGCGACGGCGCGCAGTTCGGCGGGCGGGTCGGGCTCAAGGACCATGTCCGCGTCGGTGCCGGCGCCAGGATCGCTGCGGGGGCCGCTGTCCTGACGGACGTGCCGGCAGGCGAGACCTGGGCAGGATATCCGGCCAAGCCGAGCCGCACATGGATGCGCGAGCTTGCATGGCTGGCGCAGGCGGCGCAAAAGCGTCCGATCGTCAAGGAATAGCCGGGCAGACCGGCCAGGGGCGCCGGCGCATATGGCTGTAACCATCCATCCAACCGCCATCGTCGAGAAGGGCGCCGAACTTGCCGATGGCGTGGATGTGGGCCCGTTCTGCATCGTGTCGGGCAAGGCGCGGCTGGCGGAAAATGTTCGGCTGGTCTCGCACGTCTCGATCGCCGGTTCGACCACGGTGGGCGCGCGTACGACGATCTATCCTTTCGCCTCGCTTGGCCATCCGCCGCAGGACAATCGCTACAAGGGCGAGGACACCCAGCTCATCGTTGGCGCAGACAACCGCATTCGCGAGTCGTCTGTCTTGCATATCGGAACCGTCCAGGGGCGCGGGCAGACCGTGGTTGGCGATCGCTGCCTGCTGATGAATGCTTCGCATGTTGGGCATGACTGCATCGTCGGCAACGGCGTGACCTATGCCACCCACGCCGTTACGGGTGGGCTCGCCGTCGTCGAGGACCTCGTGACCCTCGGGGGCAACTCGGCAGTTCACCAGTTCGGGCGCGTCGGGATGGGCGCGTTCATCGGCGGATGCGCGGCTGTCCTCGGCGACGTGATCCCGTTTGGCATGGTGGACAAGCAGGGCGCGCTGCACGGGCTGAATATTGTCGGCCTGAAGCGGCGCGGCGCCTCACGCGAGACGATCCATCTTCTGCGCAATGTCTATCGCGAATTGTTCCACGGCGCGGGCTATTTCGACGACAGGCTTGCACGCATCACTGAGGCTTCCTCTCATGTACCTGAGGTCAAGCGCATCATCGATTTCATAGCAGCCGGCGAAAAACGGCCACTGTGCGTGCCGAGACCGAGCTGATGTCAGGCGCGCGGCTTGCCATCATTGCCGGGGGCGGCGACCTGCCGCGGCGCATTGCGGAACATGCGCGGCGAACAGGCCGCGATCCTCTGGTGGTGGGACTGAAGGGCTTCGTTGACGCGTCCCTGCTGACGGAGTTCGGCGGTCCGGAGCTTTCTGTCGGCGAGATCGGGCGTCTGATCCAGCTGATGAAGACGGAGCGCTGCGAGGAGATGGTGTTCGCCGGTTCGCTGAAGCGGCCGGATTTTTCCTCGCTGGAGCTCGATCTCAAGGGCCTGCAGTCGCTGCCCCGGATCCTTGCTGCGGCGAAGAAGGGCGATGATGCGCTGCTTCGGTCCGTTGTGGACGTGTTTGCGGAGGCGGGGTTTCGCATCGTGGGGGCCGATGACGTGCTGGGTGATCTGCGGGTCGGGCCTGGACCGCTGGGTGCGATTTCGCCGGGGCAGGACCATTGGTCGGACATCCGGCGCGCGGCGGAGGTCGCGAAGGTCTCTGGTTCGCTTGAGATTGGCCAGGGCGCCGTGGTGTGCGCTGGCCTGGTTCTCGCCGTGGAGGCGCAGGAAGGGACTGACCGGATGCTGGAGCGCATACCGGAACTCGTCGCAGAGATACGCGGGACGCCCGAGGCGCGGCGCGGCGTTCTGGTGAAGGCGGCCAAGCCGCAGCAGGAACGTCGCATCGATCTGCCGACCATCGGGCTGACGACAGTCGGAGGCGTCGCCAGGGCGGGACTGGCAGGCATTGCGGTGGAGGCGGGCGCAGCATTGGTTGTGGACCGGGAGGCGGTGGCGGCAGCTGCGGATGCAGCGGGGCTGTTCATCGTCGGCTTCACCGCGGCAGACATCACGTGAGCCACGTCTACATCGTTGCGGCGGAAGACTCCGGAGACGCCATCGGCGCAGATGTGATCGACGCGATGCGTGCGAAGGATCCGGCCGTGAGGATTTCGGGCATAGGCGGTGAGCGGATGCGCGCGAAGGGCGTGTCGTCCGATGTCGATATGTCGGGGCTGGCGGTGCTTGGGTTGATCGAAGGGCTGAGGGCCTACGGGCGCGTGAAGCAGGCAGTGGGAGATACGGCGGACGACGTCGCGAAGGCCGATCCTGACAGTGTTGTCCTGATCGATAGCTGGGGCTTCATGTGGCGCCTGGCGCGGGCTCTGAAGCTGCGCGGCGTGGCGGCGAAGCGGATCAAGCTGATCGGGCCGCAGGTGTGGGCGACGCGGCCGGGGCGGGCGCGTGTGCTGGCGCAATGGGTGGACCACCTGCTGTGCATCCACCCGTTCGAGCAGCCCTTCTATGTGCAGTGGGGCCTGCCGACGACTGTGATCGGTAATCCGGCGCTGCATCGGCTGGCGAAGGGGGACAGCGCGGGTTTCCGGCAGCGTCATGGCATTGCGCTTGATGCGCCGGTGATCGGTCTTCTGCCGGGCAGCCGCAATGCGGAGATGCGGCGCGTGGCGCCGACCCTGTTCGAGGCGGTGAAGCAGGCGCGGGCTGCGACGCCGGGCGCGCACGTGGTGTGCATGGCTGCGCCTAGCGTGGCGTTGGAGGTGGAGCGGCAGGCGAAGGAGCAGGCTTATCCCATCGTTCTGGTGCGCGACGAGCACGAGAAGGCGGATGCCTATTCGGCCATGACCGTGGCGATAGCGTGCTCGGGCACTGTAACGACGGAGCTTGCGGCGCAGGGCGCGGCGGTGGTGACCGGCTACAGGCTGGGTTGGATCACCTGGGCGTTGCTGCGTGGCTTCCTCTTCAGGTCCAGATATTCGGCGCTCGTGAATGTGGCGGCGGATGCTGAGGTGATACCCGAGTTCATCCAGACGCGGTTTCGGGCGGGCCTGATCGCGGCAGCGGCAATTGCGCGGCTTTCGACGCCGGAGGTACTGCGCGCGCAGCAGGAAGCTCAGGTAAAGGCAATTGCCGTTATGAAAGGGACAGGGCGGCCGGCATCTGAGATTGCAGCGGAGACGATCCTGCGGCTGTCGTGATGCATCCCCAAAAAAAGGGCCGCTCTTGCGAGCGGCCCTTTGTCTTGCGGAATGTCGGCGATCCTATGTCCGGGCGTCGATCGGCACGTAGTCGCGGCGCGGTGCGCCCGTGTAGACCTGGCGGGGGCGGCCGATGCGCTGGGTGCTGTCGGTGGTCATTTCTTCCCACTGGGCGATCCAGCCGACGGTGCGCGCGAGGGCGAACAGCACGGTGAACATCGACACGGGGAAGCCCATCGCCTTGAGTGTGATGCCCGAATAGAAATCGACGTTCGGATACAGCTTCTTCTCGATGAAGTACTCGTCCGAGAGCGCGATCCGCTCCAGTTCCATCGCAACTTCCAGAAGCGGGTCGTTGATGCCCACTTCCTTCAGTACTTCGCGGCAGGTCTTCTGCATCACCGTCGCGCGCGGATCGTAGTTCTTGTAGACGCGGTGGCCGAAGCCCATCAGGCGGACGCCATCGACCTTGTTCTTCACCTTGTCGACGTGCTTCCTCACATTGTCGACGGTGCCGATCTCCTGCAGCATCTGGAGTGCGGCTTCGTTGGCGCCGCCATGCGCCGGACCCCAGAGACAGGCGATGCCGGCCGCGATGCATGCGAACGGGTTGGCGCCTGACGAGCCGGCGAGGCGAACGGTCGAGGTCGACGCGTTCTGCTCGTGATCGGCGTGGAGGATGAAGATGCGGTCCATCGCACGAGCGAGGACCGGGTTGATCACATAGTCCTCTGCTGGGACGGCGAAGCACATGCGCAGGAAGTTCGAGGCGTAGTCGTACTCGTTGCGCGGGCTGACGAAGGGCTGGCCGGAGGAATACTTGAACGCGCGCGCGGCGATGGTCGGCATCTTCGCAATCATGCGATGCTGGGCGACCTGACGCTGGACCGGGTCATCGACGTTGGTGGAGTCATGATAGAAGGCGGACAGAGCGCCGACCGCCCCGCACATGATCGCCATCGGGTGAGCGTCGCGGCGGAAGCCGTCGAAGAAGCGATCAAACTGGGCGTGCAGCATGGTGTGCCGCGTGATGGTGCGGACAAAGTCGGCACCCTCGGCGGCGTGCGGCAGTTCGCCGTGGAGGAGCAGGTAGCAGACTTCGAGGAAGTTGGATTTTTCGGCCAGCTGGTCGATCGGGTAGCCGCGGTGGAGCAGGATGCCGGCATCGCCGTCTATATAGGTGATCTGGCTCTCGCAGCTCGCCGTCGACGTGAAGCCCGGGTCGAGCGTAAACATCCCGGTCTGGGCGTGGAACTTGCCGATGTCGATCACGTCGGGGCCGATCGAACCGCTGTAGACGGGCAATTCGACGGTCTTCCCGTTGGCGGTGATGCTCGCCTTGCCGTTGGGTTTCACCTTGTTCTGCATCGAGCGTGTCTCCTCAGTATTCAGCGGCGCGCGGCTTAAGCCCCGGCTTCTGCATGATCCGCGATACGTGCGAAAGCTTCATTACGGCCTAGCAAGGCCAGCACAAGGGTAATATCGGGTGAAGGTGCCCCAGCGGTAAGCACCGCGCGTAAAACCGGGCCGATTTTTCCCATGCTGATGCCGATCTGATCGCAGAACTGGGCGATTTGTTCCTTGATCGCGGGCTCTGACCATTCCGCCAGGCCTTCCAGCTGGAGCAACAGCGCTGCGAGCCGCGCCCTGGCCTCGGCATTGACCTGATCGGCGGCTTTTCCGGTCAGCTGGATGGGGCGGAGGTCGGTAAGGAACCGGGCCTGCTCGCCCAGCTGGGCCAGATTGGCGGCGCGGGTTTTCAGGTGCGGCATGGCGGCGCGGATGCGCTGCTGCGTGGCTCCCGGGAGCGCGAGGGCCTCGGGTCGCTGCATCCAGAGGTCGAAGAGGCGCTGGTCGTCGGCCAGCGACATGTAGTGCTTGTTGACCGAGTCCAGCTTGGCGAAATCGAGCCGGGCGGGCGCCTTGTTGAGGCCTTCGACGCCGAACCACGCTATCGCCTGCTCGTCGGATATGATCTCGTCGTCGCCATGCGACCAGCCCAGACGCAGCAGGTAGTTGCGCATGCCCTCCGGCAGGTAGCCGAGCGCATCGCGGTATTCGTCGACGGCGGTGGCGCCATGACGCTTGGAGAGCTTCTTGCCGTCCGGCCCGTGGATCAGCGGGATGTGGCTGTAGTCCGGCTGGGGCCATCCCATGCCGTGATAGATCGGCAACTGGCGGAATGTGTTTAGAAAGTGGTCATCGCCGCGGATCACGTGGGTGACGCCCATGTCGTGGTCGTCGACCGCGACGGCGAGCATATAGGTGGGCGTTCCATCGGAGCGCAGCAGTATGAGATCGTCGATATCCGCGCAGGCGCGCGAGACCGTGCCCTGGACGTTGTCGGCCACGGTAATGTCGCCGTTGTCGGGCATGCGAAGCCGGACAACTGTTGGCGCGCCTGCGGGGAGCGGACGTGCTGCGTCGCGCCAGGGTGAACGGAAGGGGCGCAGGAGATCGGCCATACGCGCGGCATCTGCGACCGAAAGGCTGCCTTCGGCGGTCTTCTTCTTCTGGAGCACCTCGGCTTCGTCACGGCGAGCCTGAAGCTCTTCGGCTGTGACGGGGCAGCGGTAGGCGGCGCCGCGCTTTACCAGCTCGTGCGCGATCTCTGCATGGCGGTTGGCCCGGGTGGATTGCAGGAGTGGCGGTTCGTCGCCGCCGAGGCCGAGCCAGTTCAGGCCATCGAGGATGGCATAGACGGCCGCCTGTGTTGAGCGCTCTTTGTCAGTGTCCTCGATCCTGAGCAGGAACTTTCCGCCCTTGGCGCGCGCGTATAGCCAGGAAAACAGGGCAGTCCGCGCGCCTCCAATATGGAGGTAGCCGGTGGGCGAGGGGGCGAAGCGGGTGACAACCGTCATCGGGTTCCAGCACTGGCGTGGCGTGCGCGTCCGAAGAGCGGAGCGCGCGCCCTGAAGACCACATCCGCTCCTTCGCTGGCAAGCCTTGGCCCTGAGGATGAGCGCCCCAGTTTGCTACTCCCAGCCTCGGGATTCCTGTCGGGAGCGATGAATGATCAGGAGATGCTGCGGCCTCTGGCGCTGGCGTGTAGGGGCGGCAGCGTCCATGACGGCGGCGGATGAGCGCGACTTGTGGATGGTTGGCTTGGAGGGAGGAGATCGTGCCGGGGGGGGTCGATGGAGGCTGGCGCGTGTGCGTCGCGCGCCCGACTGACGATCAGGCCTGCGGAGGTCGAGGCGGTTGAGATCGACCTGCTCGCGTTCGTTGGGACTGGGCGCGGTCATTGATGCGACCGCTGAGCGGCTTCGGCTGGCGCCCGAAACGAGGCAGGAGAACCGGATGTTGACGCAGCCGTTCTAGGCGCCAGTGTCGCAGCCGCCGAAGTCGCAATCTCTGCCGCAGGATCTGCCGGCTGCGCCGAAAGTCCTCTCCGTCACGCTATGCATGCCCTCCCCCCCGCCTTCTGCGAGGACGGACGCAGCTCCGTCGAGCGCGGAAACTGCTCAATGATAGCGGCGGACGAGAGCAACGAGTTTGCCCTGGATCTTGACGTGGTCGGGGCCGAAGATCTGCGTGCCGAAGGCCGGGTTGGCGGCTTCAAGGGCGATGGAGCCGCCCTTCTTGCGGAAGCGCTTCAGCGTCGCGGTCTCTTCATTAATTAGCGCCACGACGATATCGCCTGACTGGGCCGTTTCTGTCTTCTTGAGGATGACCACGTCGCCATCGAGAATGCCGGCGTTGATCATGCTCTCGCCCTGCACCTCGAGGGCGTAGTGAGTATCGGGGTCAAGCCCATCGTCCGGAGCGGCGACGCGGCGAGTTTCATGCTCGATGGCGTCGATGGCGGTACCGGCGGCGATTCGTCCCATGACGGGGATCATCGTGCCGCGGGGCATGGCGGTCTTGCGCGAGCCGTTTGAGGATGAGGCGCTGCCTTCGACCACGCTGGGGCGGAAGGGCGTGCGGCCGGCCTGCATCGGGATAACGCTCTCGGGAAGCTTCAGCACCTCGAGCGCGCGCGCGCGGTGGGCGAGGCGGCGGAGGAAGCCGCGCTCCTCAAGTGCGGTAATCAGGCGATGGATGCCGGACTTGGAAGCGAGGTCGAGGGCTTCCTTCATTTCATCAAAAGAGGGGGAGACGCCCGTCTCCTTGATGCGGTCGTTGATGAACAGCAGCAGTTCACGCTGTTTCTTGGTGAGCATAACTGGCCACGAGCCTCTGTCTGGTTGAGTCGCAGATAGTTCTACTATCGTTCACGCTTTGGGTCAATTCGGTCCGGGCGTGTGGTTAACGAGAGGCGACCAGCGAGCGGACGGATTCGGTTGGGTTTTCTGACCGCATCAGGCTTTCGCCGACGAGGAAGCCGCGGGCGCCACAGGCGCGGAGCCGGGCGATGTCGGCGGGGGTCTTCACGCCGCTTTCGGAGATAAGGATGCGGCCGGAGGCGGGCCAGTCGGGGACGAGGTCGGCGAGGCGTTCGGTGACGGCGAGGTCGGTGGCCATACGCCGCAAGTCGCGGTTGTTCACGCCAATGAGGGGTGAGGGCAGGCCGAGGGCGCGGATCAGTTCTGCTTCGTCGTGGGCCTCGATCAGGACGGACATGCCGTACTGGTCTGCACAGGCGTGCAGTTCGCGGGCGAGGGTATCGTCAGCGGCGGACATGATGATCAGGATGGCATCGGCGCCAGCGGCGCGGGCTTCGACGATCTGGATCGGGTCTATCATGAAGTCCTTGCGCAGGACGGGCAGGCGGATGGCGGCCCGGACGCTGATCATGTCGTCCAGAGAGCCGCCGAAGCTGGGGCCGTCCGTGAGGACGGAGATGCAGGCGGCGCCGCCGTCCTCGTAGTCGCGGGCGATTGCCACCTGGTCGCGGCCGGGAGAGATATCGCCGGCGGAGGGGCTCTTTCGCTTCACTTCGCAGATCAGGGCGTTGCCGTCGGTGCGGGCGATGCGGAACAGAACGTCTGAGAATCCGCGCGGCTTGTCGGCGATCTTCGCGTCGGCTTCGAGCGAAGACAGAGAGCGGTTGCGCCTCAGGGCTGCAACTTCGCGCTTTTTGTAGTCGATGATCTTCTGGAGGCGATTGGGAAGCTCAGCCATTGCTTGCACGCTTCAGCGCATCGAGCGTTGTGGCGGCGCGGCCGTCGGCGATCGCGGCGCGCGCCTGTGCGATGCCGTCGACAAGCGTGCTGGCGAGGCCAGCGACGAGGATGGCTGCGCCAGCGTTCACGGCCACGAGGTCCGCGAAGGGGCCTGGCGCGTTGGCGAGGACACGCTTGAGCGCTTCGGCGTTTTCGGCGGGCGTGCTTCCGCGGAGATCATCCAGGCTTGCACGCTGCACACCCATGCGTTCGGGCGTAAGCTCTTGCATGCGGATCTTGCCGTCATTCACCTCCGCAACCAGCGTCACGCCGGTCGTTGAAATCTCGTCCATGCCATCGACCCCGTGGACGACCATGGCGCGCTCGGCGCCGAGCGTGAGAAGTGCGTCTGCGAACACGCCGACCCATTCGGGCGCGAAGACGCCGAGTACCTGGCGTTTCACGCCTGCGGGATTAGCCAGCGGACCCATCATGTTGAAGATCGTTCGCAGGCCGAGGGCAGCGCGCACGGGCGCAACATGCTTCATTGCAGCATGATGCGCCGGGGCGAACATGAAGGCGACGCGGGCGTCGCGGAAGCTGGCCTGCAGCTGGGCGTCTGTGGGGGAGAGGTTCACGCCAAGCACTTCGAGCACGTCGGCGGAGCCTGCCTTGCTGCGCGAGCGGTTGCCGTGCTTGGCGACGACAGCGCCGGCGGCGGCGGCGACGATGGCGACAGCGGTTGAGGTGTTGAGCGACGTCCAGCCGAGACCGCCTGTGCCGCAAGTGTCGATGGCGCCTTCCGGGGCTGGCACCTTGCGAGCATGGGCGCGCATCACGCGGGCGCCTGCAACGATGTCGTCAGAGGTTTCGCCGCGAACGCGCAGCCCCATCAGGAACGCCGCCATCAGCGCCGGCTCGGCTTCACCCGCGAGGATGGCTTCGAAGGCGGCGGTCATCTCGCTCTGCGTTGGACGTCGTCCGTCGGCCAGAAGGCTGATCGCGTGGCGTACGGGCTCGCTCATGTGAGGCCCGCCTTCTTGAGGAAGTTCGCGAGCATCACCTTGCCAAACTGCGAGCCGATCGATTCCGGGTGGAACTGGACGCCATAGACGGGGCGTGTCGTGTGGCTTACCGCCATGATCTCGCCGTCCGCGGTTTCCGCATCGACGGAGAGGGCATTTGGCATGCCGCTGCGGCGGATGGCGAGGGAGTGGTAGCGTACGGCTTCGAAATGTTCGGGCACGCCGGCGAAGAGATCGCCGCCGAGGACTTTCACGTCCCATACCTTGCCGTGGACGATGTCCTTGGCGCCTTCCACCACGCCACCCATTGCCTGGCCGATCGCCTGATGACCGAGGCAGACGCCGAGGATCGGCAAATCATCCGGAGCCTTCGCGATGAGGTCCATGCAGATGCCGGCTTCGTTCGGCGTGCAGGGACCGGGCGAGAGCACGATGGCGTGCGCGCCCTTCGCCAGCGCTTCTTTCACGGTGAGCGCGTCGTTGCGTACGACTTCGACGTGAACATCCGGCGAGATGTCCTGCAGATAGTGGACAAGATTATACGTGAACGAGTCGTAGTTATCGATCAGGAGCACCCTGAAGGGAGACGGCATCAGCAGTTCCCCCTGTCATAGCGCGCGGCTTCCTCGGCGGCGCGGAAGAGGGCGCTGGCCTTGTGCACCGTCTCCATGAATTCGCTTTCGGGATTGGAGTCGAACACCACGCCGCCGCCGGCCTGCACGTGTATCTTCCCGCCCTTGAAGACGGCGGTACGGAGGGCGATGCAGGTGTCCATGTCGCCGCCGGCGCCGAAATAGCCGACGCCGCCGGCGTAGACGCCGCGCGCGTGAGGTTCGAGTTCAGTTATTATCTCCATGGCGCGGATCTTCGGCGCGCCGGAGGTGGTGCCAGCCGGGAACCCTGCGGCGAGGGCGGAGACCATGTCTTCGCCGTCCTTCAGCACGCCCTGCACGTTCGAGACGATGTGCATGACGTGACTGTAGCGCTCGATAGTGAAGCTCTCGGTGACCTCGACCGTGCCGCGCGCGGCGACGCGGCCGACATCGTTGCGGCCGAGGTCGAGCAGCATGAGGTGTTCGGCGCGCTCCTTGGGATCCGAGATCAGTTTCTGCGCGTTGGCTTCGTCCAGTTCTGGCGTCGCGCCGCGCGGCAGCGTGCCGGCGATGGGTCGGACAGTGACGACGCCCTTGCGGACGCGGACGAGGATTTCGGGGCTGGAGCCTGAGACCTGAAATTCGCCGAAGTTCACGTAGAACATGAAGGGCGAGGGATTCAGGCGGCGCAGGGCGCGATAGAAGGCAAAGGGCGAGCGTTCGAAGGGTGCGGAGAAGCGCTGGCTCGGGACGACCTGGAAGATGTCGCCGGCGTGGATATAGCTTTTGGCCTTCTCGACCATCTCCAGATAGCGCGCCTTGGTGGTGTTCGAGGCGAAGTTGATCTTCTCGACGGGCGCGTCGCTGGGCCGCGAGGGCGGCATGGGTTGGTCGAGGGTTTCCTCGATCCGGTCCAGCAGGTCGTTCGCAGCCTTTGCGCCGCTGCGGGCGGGGGCGGCAAGGATGATCTCCTGACGGACGCCGTCGAAGATCAGCACGACGCCGGGGCGCATCAGCATGGCTTCGGGCACGCCGTTGGGATCAGGCTTCGGTTCAGGCAGGCGTTCGACGTGGCGGACCATGTCGTAGCCGAGATAGCCGAACGCGCCGGCGGCCATGGGGGGCAGGCCGTCCATGCCATCGACCTTGCAGGCGTCGATAAAGCCGCGGAGCGCGGCCATGACGTCAGTGGATGTCTCAGTGGTTTCGCGGAAGTCGGCCGTGAGCGATGTCTCGGCCTTTCCGTCGCGCACGCGCCACCACAGATCGGGCGCCATGCCGATGAAGCTGTAGCGGCCGCGCGTTTCGCCGCCGACGACGCTTTCAAACAGCACGAGGCCTTGCGACATCGGGTTCAGTTTCAGCAACGCTGAAACCGGAGACTCGGTGTCGTCGACCCGTCGCCTGATTACAAGGGACGGAGGGCCTGTCGTCATTGCGCCGGCGCATCCCCGCGCAGGCCTTCGAAGTAGGCCTGAAGCGCTACATCATCGCGCTGGTATTCGACCTCGGAGCGTATGCCGAGCACGAATACCTCATTGAGGTCACGCAGAAGCGACTGGGAAACATCGTTGCCCAGCTGAGCCCGCAGGGCTGCGCTCACTTCCGGCGAGACCGCTTCGATCTTGTCGATGCGCGCCACCCACGGATTTCCATCGCGGCCGCTTACGACGCCGATTTCCCCAGCTTTGAGGTTGAACGCAGCGGCCACAACTGCCGGATCGATCGGCGGGTTGGACGCACGCACCACGCGCAGCGCAGGCAGAATGGTGAGTTTGGCGTCGGCAGCTGCCTTTTCGAAGGTTGTGCCGGCTTTGACAGCAGTGACCATGCCGTCAGCGGCGGCCTTGCGGGCCGCAACCGCCCGCTCGGTCATAACCGCTACCTTCACGCGGTCCTTCACCTCGGCGAAGGGCAGCGTGTCGGGCGCTACAATCTCGTCGAGGCGAAAGATGGAGCGCACGTTCTCGCCCTCGAACACGTTGGTCATTTCGCCTGCGTTCATCGTGAACAGCTGGCGGAAGGCGTCGATGTTCTGCGCCATGATCTGCGCCTGGTCACCCTGCGCGGTGCGCCCCTGCGTGTCGATTGGCGTGAGCGTAATCAGGGGGATGCCGAACTGCTTGGCGATGTCCTCAAGCGGCTGGCCGCCCGCTGCGTCGCGGAAGTTTTCGCCCGAATTCTCGAACAGTGTGGCGGCTTCCGGGAAGGCTACGTCTCGGCGGACCTTTTCGGCTACCTGCTCGAAGGGTGTGGGGATGCCCGGCGTTACGGCTTCGACCAGTACGGCCTTCCATGGGTCGCCTTCCTCGAGACGGACCGGAATGCTGTGCACCTTGCCGGCGGGAAGCGAGAACAGGAAGGTCCTGTACTCCTCGCTCGCGACGTCTTCCGGCTTGAGCGTGGACACGACGCGCTGCAGGCCGGGGGCCTGGGCCACCGCCTGATCAAGCGGAATGCCCTGCACTGACAGGTCGATGAAGGCCTGAACGGCGTTGCGGTTGTCAGACGTGTACTCGACGACGGTGCGCGTCTCGGATGTCGAGTAGTCCTTGATGCGGCTCTGATATTCCGAGCGGACCTGTTCATCGGTGAGCGCAATCTGATCGATGAAATCGTCGGGGCTGTAGGTCAGGATCGAGATGCGGCGGCGTTCGGGTTGCTCGAAACGCGCCTTGTTGCTGTCGTACCAGGTCTGCATCTCGGCGTCGGTCGGCTCGTCCGGCGCCGGAGCGGTCGCGGCCGTGACCTGGGCAAAGCTGATCGTGCGACCTTCGCCGAGATAGTTCACCCATGGCTGTGACAGGACGTTGGGGACGTTGAGGGCGCTGCCGGCGGCGGCGCGGACGTATTGCTGTGTGAGATAGTCCTTCAGGAACCCTTCGAATTCCCGCGTCGTCTGCTGGCGGCGCTGAGCGGCGGCGATGATCGAGTCGCGCGTCAGGCGGCCGAACTCGTTTACCATCAGGTTGTTGCGCTCGAGATAGGGTTTCAGCGAATCCGCAGTCGCGCGCACGCCGACTTTGTCGGCGTAGGCGAGCAGAATGTTCTGGATCTCGAGTTCCTGGTAAGCGCCTTGAGGAATACCCTGGGCCACGGCCTCGGCCTGGGTGAGCACCTTGCCCTGCTCGATGCGGATCCGGTCCAGCTCCTGCTGCGTGTCGCGCTCGATCTCACGGGTTGTGATCTCGCGGCCGCCGATGCGGCTGACTGTGCCGCCGGAGAGGCCCCCGCCGAAATTGTCAGGCAGGAACAGCGCAAGGCTGATGACGAGGGGGATAAACAGCACCACCAGCGCCCACTTCGACTTTGCGAATTTTCGCATTCCGCCAATCATGCGGCGCGACTCCCTATCTGAGCGAAAACCAGTGTGGTTGTCCGCCGGAAGCTGGCTTGCTAGAGCATTTTGCGGCGAAGGGGAAACCGGTTCGCCACAGGAAAATGCGACATTGCGGCATCGAGGCGCGCCCCGGGTCTGACACGGGGATCATGGCGCATTCGGAGCCTTGAGGGATTTCAGGGCATGGCCGAACGCCGCAAGCTGGTAGCCGGAAACTGGAAAATGAACGGCCTGCGCTCGGCGCTTCCCGAGGTGCAAGCCATGGCCGCGGGCGTGCATGGGCTGGGGCGGGTCGATCTCGTCATCTGCCCGCCCGCCACACTCGCCTCGTCAGTGGGCGAGGCGTTGCTGGGATCACCCATCGCGCTTGGGGGGCAGGACTGCCACGCCAAGCCGAACGGTGCCTTCACGGGCGATGTCAGCGCGGAAATGTGGGCCGATCTGGGGGCGCGCTTCGTTATCGTCGGTCATTCCGAGCGGCGGCAGTATCATGCGGAAACCGACGCCATCGTGGCCGCAAAGGCAGCTGCCGCCTGCCGCGCTGGCCTGTCGCCCATCATTTGTGTTGGCGAGAGCCTGGCCGAGCGGGACGCGGGCGATACGCTGTCGGTCATCGCCGGTCAGCTTGCCCGCTCGATCCCGGAGGAGGCGGGGCGGCCGGATACGGTCATCGCCTATGAGCCGGTCTGGGCGATCGGGACTGGGCGAACGCCAACGCTGGCCCAGGTCGAGGAGGTGCATCAGGCGATCGGCCGGGCTCTGGATGCCAGGTTTGGCGCGGCAGGGCGGCAGATCCGCGTACTCTATGGTGGCTCGGTAAAGCCAGACAATGCTGCACAGCTGATGGCCGTGCCCGGGGTGGACGGAGCGCTCGTCGGGGGTGCCAGCCTGAAGGCTGCGGACTTCCTCGCCATCGCCCAGGCCTGCGCCTGAGAGCATGTTTGGCATCGGCGCGGGGTCGCTCCCATATGAAAAGAGCCCGCATGGGCGCCATGGGGGCTTGGCCGCACCCTCCCAACGTGCTTTGACGCGGTCCAAATCGTTGCCGGCGGCCATTTCATGCTGAACGTCCTTCTCACTATCCACATGATCGCGTGCATCGCGCTCGTGATTGCCGTGATGCTGCAGAGGTCCGAGGGTGGGGCGCTGGGCATGAGCGGTGGTGGTACGGGTGGTCTCATCTCCGGGCGGGGCGCCGCCAGCGTGCTGGTCCGTGTCACGATGGGTCTGGCGGCAGTTTTCTTCGTCACCTCGATCACCATGACCCGCCTTAACAACGACTCGGCCAGCCAGGGTTCGATCCTGGAGCAACAGGTGGATGAGTCGGCAAATCCCTTCGACTCGCTGACAACCCCACCGGCATCCGGCACAACAGCGACGCCAGATCCTCTCGGCGGCTCGACCACGACGGCCCCGGCGGCCCCCGCACCGGCCATGCCCGCAACTCCAGATCCGCTGGCGCCCGCGACGAACGCGGCGCCGGCCACGCCTGCGCCTGCGACAACTGCGCCCACCACGCCGGCGCCGATGCCGGAAAACGGTGGATCCCCAAACTAGTCGACTACTGCCCCCTCGCTAGGGCGGGGCGAATCGTTAAACTGAGCATCCGTTATGAAGCGATTTATCTTCATTACGGGAGGCGTTGTGTCCTCCCTCGGGAAGGGCATTGCTTCGGCAGCGCTCGGCGCGCTGCTTCAGGCGCGCGGCTATCGCGTGCGGCTACGAAAGCTGGACCCCTATCTCAATGTCGATCCGGGCACGATGTCGCCGACGCAGCATGGCGAGGTGTTTGTCACGGATGACGGCGCCGAGACAGACCTTGACCTTGGCCACTATGAACGCTTCACGGGCGTTTCGGCGCGTAAGACGGACAACACGACGACAGGGCGCATTTACAAGGCGATCCTCGAGAAGGAACGCCGGGGCGACTATCTGGGCGCCACGCTGCAGGTAATTCCGCACGTTACTGACGCCATCAAGGAATTCATCAAGTCGGATACCGACGATGTCGATTTCGTGCTGTGCGAAGTGGGTGGCACGGTTGGCGATATCGAGGGCCTGCCGTTCTTCGAGGCCATCCGGCAGTTCAGCCAGGATGTGGGCCGCGAGGCGAGCCTTTTCATCCACCTGACACTGCTGCCCTACATCGCCACGGCGGGCGAGCTGAAGACCAAGCCGACGCAGCACTCGGTGAAGGAGTTGCGCTCGATCGGTATTCAGCCGGACATCCTGCTGTGCCGCGCGCCGATGCCGATCCCTCCGGAGGAGCGCCGCAAGCTTGCGCTGTTCTGCAATGTGCGTCCGGAAGCGGTGATCGAGGCGCTGGATGCGCAGCACATCTATGAGGTGCCGCTGGAATATCATGCGCGCGGACTAGATCAGGAAGTGCTGCGCCATTTCGGTCTGGAGAAGCAGACGACGCCAGACCTGAAGCACTGGGTGCAGACATCGCAGACGCTGCGCAATCCGGATGGCGAGGTGCGCATCGCGATCGTCGGCAAGTACGTGGCTCTGCACGACGCCTACAAGTCAGTCGTTGAAGCGCTCGGCCATGGAGGTCTGGCCAACAGGGTGAAGGTCAATCTTACCTGGATTCCATCGGACCGCTATGACGACCCCAATGCCGACCTTTCCGAACTCGATAGCGTGGATGGCGTTCTGCTGCCTGGCGGATTTGGTGAACGCGGCGCTATGGGCAAGATGCGCGCCGCCGGTTATGCGCGCCGGCACAAGCTGCCGTGCTTTGGCATCTGCTATGGCATGCAGCTCGCCGTGATCGAGCTCGCTCGCAACATGGCGAACATCCCAGGCGCCGGCACCACGGAATTCGGCAAGCCCGACTACGCCGCGGTGGGCCTGATGTCAGAATGGATCCAGGGCAACACGAGGGAGGTGCGCACCGCCGATGGCGATCTGGGCGGCACGATGCGCCTCGGCGCCTTCCCAGCCGTGCTCGCCAAGGGCAGCCGCGTCGCCGCCATCTACGGAACGCAGACCATCTCGGAGCGCCACCGTCACCGCTACGAAGTGAACACCGATATCATCGGCAAGCTGGCTCCGCACGGCGTTGTGTTCTCCGGCATGTCGCCTGACGGCAAACTGCCCGAGATCATGGAACTGACCGACCACCCCTGGTTCATCGGCGTCCAGTTCCACCCGGAGTTGAAGTCGCGCCCGTTCGACCCGCATCCCCTGTTCGCGAGCTTCATCGCAGCGGCGCGGGACAAGAGCCGGTTGGTGTAGTTCGGAGCCTGCGCGAAACCAGCGGTGCGCCCTGGCACCTCCCGCCGAGGGGCCTGGCAGCGCAGCGAAATGCTGCGCCTCGTTTGATCGAGACCTGGTCCCCGGGATTGGAACCAGCATCTCCGCTTACAATTCCGCCCGGTCTTGCAGCGCTGCGCCAGACCCTGTATGAGGCCCGCTCGCTCGAACGGCCATTACGAAAGAATGAGCTGTTTCCAATACTTTTCCGCCTGATCAGAGGCTTCCATGGCCGTCCCTAAGCGCAAGACATCCCCCTCGAAGCGCGGCATGCGTCGCGCCCACGACCGCCTGCCGGGCTCGACCTATGTCGAGGATAAGGAATCGGGCGAATTGCGCCGTCCGCACCATGTCGACCCGAAGACTGGCATGTACCGCGGCAAGCAGGTGCTGAAGGCCAAGGACGAGGAATAGTCCGGCTGAGCCGGATGTTTCGATCCGCGAAAGCGCCCTCAGGGGCGCTTTTTTTTCTTATTGGGCAGGTAAAATGGCGTTAGTGCGGCCGATTGCAACCGCCGCCGGATCGCGACATAGCAGGTCCAACTTTCCACCCCCATGCGGGGCCGGACCTGCTCAAACCCAAGGGACCAGCCAGTGACCGAGATCGTGGACGTCTATGCGCGGGAAATCCTCGACAGCCGGGGCAATCCGACGGTCGAAGCGGAAGTGACCCTCGAAGATGGCTCGACCGGCCGCGCAGCTGTGCCGTCGGGCGCGTCGACTGGCGCGCACGAGGCGGTGGAGCTGCGCGATGGCGACAAGTCTCGTTACCTCGGCAAGGGCGTGCTGAAGGCGGTCGCGGCGGTCAATGACGAGATCTTTCCCGAACTGCTGGGGATGGACGCGACTGACCAGCGGACTATCGACCGGGTATTGATCGATCTCGACGGCACGCCGAACAAGTCCCGCCTTGGCGCCAACGCCATCCTTGGCGTGTCGATGGCCGTCGCGAAGGCTGCGGCGCAGGCTTCGGCCCTGCCGCTCTATCGCTATGTTGGTGGCGCGAATGCGCATGTGCTGCCGACGCCGATGATGAACATCATCAATGGTGGCGCGCACGCGGACAACCCGATCGACATCCAGGAATTCATGGTGATGCCGGTCGGCTTCGACAATTTCGCCGACGCGCTGCGTTGCGGGGCCGAGATCTTCCATACGCTGAAAAAGGGGCTCGCTGCTGCGGGGCACAACACGAATGTCGGCGACGAGGGGGGGTTCGCGCCGAACCTGAAATCGACCGATGATGCACTGGGTTTCATCATGAAGTCGATCGAGGCGGCGGGTTATCAGCCCGGCGAGGACGTGGTGCTGGCCCTCGATGCGGCAGCGACTGAGTTCTACAAAAAGGGCAAGTACGAACTGGAAGGGGAGGCCAAGTCGCTCTCGTCGGACCAGATGGCAGACTACTGGGCCGAACTGGTGAATCGATTCCCGATCGTATCGATTGAGGACGGCATGTCGGAGGATGATTGGGAGGGCTGGATCGCGCTCACAAAGGCCATAGGCGACAAGTGCCAGTTGGTCGGCGATGACCTGTTCGTCACCAACACGACGCGCCTTGCTGACGGCATCCAGCGCGGCGCCGGAAACGCCATCCTCGTGAAGGTCAACCAGATCGGGACGCTGACGGAGACGCTGGAGGCGGTGCAGCTGGCGCAGATCAACCGCTATGGCGCCGTTATGTCCCACCGCTCCGGCGAGACGGAAGACTCCACGATTGCGGACCTCGCTGTCGCCACGAATTGCGGGCAGATCAAGACGGGCTCGCTGGCCCGCTCGGACCGGCTCGCAAAGTACAACCAGCTTCTGCGGATCGAGGACGAACTCGGCGACGCCGCTCGGTATCTTGGCCGGGCGAGCATCCGGGCTTGAGGCCTGCCACAACAACTTGGCCTGACGGGCCACGCTGCTAGTCTCCGCTTCGAACACGGAGACCGCACCGGTGAAACGATTCCTGATTGCCGCAGTTCTGGGGCTAGCATTGGCATCGCCCGCTTTGGCCCAAGAGGGTGGACAGGCTACGCAACCGCCTGCAGAGGCAACTGCGCCAGCCGAAACTCCAGCCATCGTTGAAGTCCTCGCGCCAGCTCCCGGGGAGCCGGCAACGCCCGTGTGGACGGGGCCTGAGGTGACGCTGCAGACGTCGATGGGGGATATCGTCGTTGTGCTGGACACAGTCGGCGCGCCGAAGACGTCGGCCCAGTTCCTGAAGCTGGTGACGAATGGCCACTACAATGGCTCTGCGGTTTACCGCATCGAGAAGGGCTTCGTGATCCAGTTCGGTGATCTGGACGCCAAGCTGAAATACCGCCCCGCGAACCTTCCCAATGTCCCCCTGGAAACCGCGAACAACAAGCACAGCCGCGGCGCGCTCAGCCTGGCGCGCGCAGACGAGCCGGGCAGTGGGCAGTCGACCATCTTCATCAGCCTTGGCGAGAATTCGGGGCTCGACGCCAAGGCGGACGCGCCGCCGAACACCACGGGCTATGCTGCCTTCGGACACGTCGTTTCCGGTATGGAGGTGGTCGATGCGATCGCCGCCGTGGAGCTTGCACCGGAGAGTGGGCCGTTCCCCGGAAAGTTGCCTAAGGAGCCGGTCGTGGTGAAGAAGGCGCTCGTAACGAAGAAGGAATAGCGCCGTCGCCGAGAGGCGCCGCGCATCGATGAGTTGCCCTCTGGTATCCTTGGGCGCTGCCTGAAGTATTAACCCGTCGTTTACGAAAAACATCCGAATTCAATCTTGCGGAGAGAACAAAAAGGGATCACAAAAGCGAACAGAACGGAGCAAGAACATGTCGGCGACATTCAACGGATCGGTCAACTTCTGCGGCGCTCAGGGCCAGAGCTATCGTTTCGAGCGGTTTGGCGTCGAACAGGACTGGGCCAAGGTTGCCGGCGTGGTGATCTTTGCTGCGCAGGAAGGCCCCACATGGCGTGTGATCCGCGTCTCCGACCAGGGCGGGGTGGAAGGCGATGTCGCCACCTTCTGGCGCTGGCGTGAGGCCCGCCGCTATGGTGCGACGGCTGTCTTCATTCGCCGCAATGCCGATGTGAAGGGCCGCCGCGCTGAGGCGTCGGACTTGGCGCTTGGTCTCGACCCGGTGTTCGCGACCGGAAGCGAACTTGCACGCGAGCCTGAACTTCTGGCCGCCTGAGGCCAAACGGAACCTCGTCCATCCGGCGCCGCGGCTGGCTGAGCCACTCTGCGCCGGACCCAAGACGGGAAGCGGGCCCGCGGATGATTCCGCGGGCCCGATTCATTTCGTGGTGTATTTGCCGGACGTGCGACGCCTTATTGTCCGACGTCGCCTACCGGCATGAGCGTTTCCTGGCTCGCAGCAGTCTTCGCAGCGCGCGCGAGTTGGATGAACTCGGCGCGGTAGCCGAACGCGTCCTCGCCTTTGGCGCCGTTGGCGAGCGCGATCACGCTGTCCCAGGTGAAGGACTTCCCGAAATAGGGGTCGCCGCGGAGCATGGATCCGTAGGCGGCGACTGCTGTTGCGAAACGGGTGGATTCTGGCGCCTTCGCGATGTCGCTGATCTCGTCGGCGCTGGTGACGGGGCGGGTGATCAGTTTGGAGCTGTCTTCACCTGGCAGCTTGTAGCGCACTTTCACGAAGGCGAGCTCGCTGGTGGCGCCGGCGACCGGGGTGGAGGCGGGCCGGTAGCGGCTCGGATCGACCAGCGTGGCTTTCGACCCGACCGGGGTGATCTCGTAGATTGCAGTCACCGATGTGCCCGCGCCAATTTCGCCGGCGTCGACCTTATCATTGTTGAAATCCTCCTGGTCGAGGATACGCGTTTCGTAACCGACCAGGCGGTACTCGGCGACTTTCGCAGGGTTGAACTCGACCTGGATCTTCACGTCATTGGCGATGGAGAACATCGAGCCCGACAGGTCGTCATTGAGGACTTTGCGGCCTTCGTTGAGGTTGTCGATGTAGGCGGCCATGCCGTTTCCGGACTGCGCCAGCTTCTGCATCATCGCGTCATTGTAGTTGCCGCCCCCGAAGCCGAGGATGGAGAGGTAGACGCCACTGTCGCGTTCACGGCTGACGAAATCCTCGAGCTGTTCGGGATTGCTGATGCCGACGTTGAAGTCGCCATCGCTGAGCAGGACGACGCGGTTCACTCCCTGCTTGTTGAAGTGCTGCTTCGCAAGCGAGTAGGCGAGGCGCAGACCTTCGCCGCCAGCGGTCGAGCCGCCAGCTGACAGGCGATCGAGGGCTGAGAGGATCTTGCCCTTCTCCGCGCCCGAGGTCGGCTCCAGCACTGCGCCCGCCGCGCCAGCGTAAACGACGATCGACACCTTGTCGCGCTCGCCCAGTTCATTGATCAGCATCTTCAGTGACTTGATCGCCAGCGGCAGCCGGTCCGGTCCCGACATCGAGCCGGAAACATCGACCAGCAGGGTGAGGTTGAGCGGCGGGCGGACATCTTTGTTGATGTCGTATCCCTGCACCGCGAGATGCATAAGCTGCCGCCCCTCGCTCCATGGCGAGGGCACGACCTTCACCGTCGTCTCGAACGGCGTCTCCTTCGATTTCGGGAGGGCGTATTCGTAGTCGAAGTAATTGATCATCTCCTCGATCCGCACCGCATCCTTCGGCGGGAGGTGGCCTGCGTTCAACATGCGGCGAACGTTGGTATAACTCGCCGTGTCGACGTCGATGGAGAAGGTGGACACGGGCTCTTTCGCGACGACCTTCACGCCGTTGATCTCGACGTCTTCGTAGTTGTCGCGGTTGATTTCGCCGGGCATCGGCTGGGCAACGAAGCCAGCCACGGGGGACATCATTCTCGGTGCGGCGAGGCCGACCGGCGGGGGAGGGGGCGGTGGTGGCGGTGGCGGTGGCGGCGCATAGGCTTGCTCGCTGGTAATTGCCTGAACGGGAACGGCGGCGTCCCGCGCGGAGGGTTCGCGCTTGTTGCCCGTCACCACGACACCGTTGCGACCGTCGGCAGGCTTTGCGGCCACTGCTTCGTCTGAAACCGTCGAGCTGGACTGGCACGCTGCGAGCGTCAACGTCGAAGCGGCTGCCAACAGTAATATTCTGATGTGTGTCATGCTGAAGTCCCCATCTGCGAATGCGTGAGGAGATCAGGCCCGGAGATTGGGGCTGGTTTACGTCGGATTACAGACGTAAGCTAGGCTATTGGGCGGCCGGCGTGTTTTGCTGTGCTGCGACGAATGCAGCGATGTCTGCTTCGACCACCGGCATGGGACGCGGGCCGGGGCCGAGCAGTGCTGCGTGAAAAGCCTTGAGATCAAAGGTGGTCTTCAATTCTCGCTGGGCCTGACCGCGCAGGCGAAGGATGGTTTCCCTGCCGGTCATGTACGCCGCAGCGACCCCCGGGCGAACGGCGTAGCGATCAATTTCGAGTTCGGCGGTCGAACGCGAGACACCAACCGTTTTCTCGAGATAGCTGATGGCTTCCTCCCGGGTCCAACGCTGGGCGTGGATGCCGGTGTCAGTTACCAGCCGCGCCGCGCGCAGCAATTGCGACTGCAGGTAACCGATGCGGCCGATCGGGTCCGACTGGTAGGCGCCGAGTTCGAGCGCCAGGTCCTCCGCATACATCGCCCAGCCTTCATCGAAGGCAGGGTAGGCGACGAGGTGTTCGATCACGGGCTGGTTTGGAAGGTCGCGCTCAAGTTCGACCTGCAGGTGATGGCCTGGAATGCCTTCGTGGAATGTCAGCGTCGGTAGCGTCCATGACGGAAAGTCTGCTGTTGCCCGCAGCGTGATGTTATAGATGGCGGGCCGCGACCCGTTAAGAGCGCCAGGGCGGTAGTAGGCTTTCGAAGCAGTATCCTGGACGATGCGCGGCCCCTCGCGGACGACAAGCGTCGCCGGCTTGTCGATTGCGACCACGCGCGCTGCGATGCCGGTCGCCCATGTCACCTTCTGATTGATCGCATCGAGAAGGGCGAGACGGCCCTCAGGTGTTTCAGGAAACAGGAATTGCGGCCATTGCGCGAGTGTTTGGAGCCGTGCACCGACGCTGCCTTCTGTCAGACCTGCCGCGGCGAGCAGAGGGTCCAGCTCCTTGTTGATCTGCTCAACGAGTTTGACGCCAAGCTCGTTCATCTGTGCAGGTGTCAGTGAGGATGTCGTGTGGAGTTTCAGGGCGTCAACGTAATAGGCATCGCCATCCTTCAGGCGCCAAACACCCGGTTCGGCAGGCGCCTTCGACAGTGTGGCTTCAAGAACTGCAATCAGTGCGTCGTACTCTTCCTTGATGTCGCCACCAACGAGTTCCGCTGCGCGGCCGGTCAGGCGCGCGATGTCGGGCTCTGGAATATCTGCAACCTGCGCCAGCGACTCGGTGAAGTGCTGGACGAGCACATGTTCGCGCGCGATTTCGGGTCGCAGCTGCCGCGCCTTGTCGAGGGTTCGCTGGACGACGCTGCGCGGCGGGATCGTGCCTGCCCCGAGATCGACTTCGAAGCGGCGGCGCTCGTCGCGCATGGCCTCGTCCATCTGCTCAAGCCGCTTGAGCCATGCAGCGGCCTCCGCAGGCGTGGTGACGGCGGCATGAAGGGTCAAGAACTGGACCAGATCGGTGAAGGCCCCGTCAGCGAATGTGATGACGTACGCACTGCTGAGGCCGAGCGAGGTGATGCCGTGCCCATGGCGGTCAACCGCGACGGTTGCCTCGAGGATCGAGCGGAGAGAGTCGTAGGAGCGGATCGCAGCCTGTGAAAGCAGCGCGCGGTCGATGCGTTCAAAATCTGCGAGGAACTCCAGGCGGCGGGTGCGTGCGCGCTCCTCGTTTGCCATGGACCGGTCGTTGAGCAGGGCAGTATAGGACCGCCCGAAGGCTGCGTCGGGCAGACCTATCATGTCGGCTTCCTCAGGCAGGCGCTGGATTTCGCTCGCGCCGAAGCGCTGGACCAATTCGGCCAGAAGCGGGTCGGCCGGCTCCACGGCGGGCGTGCAGCCGGCCGCCAGTGCTCCAGCCATGGCGGCTGCGGCGGCTCCGAAACGCAGTCTGCAGCCGGGAAAAAACATATGATTCGCTTTAGTTGAGGCGACGGAAGTTTTCCGATAAGCACCGCCCAGCATCAAGTCAGGAGCCTGTTAATGAGCACTCCCGCCCCCGGTGGCCAGCCGGAACTGACCGGTCAGGTCATGTTCTACAAACGTCCCGAGCCGCTTTCGCTGGAAAACCACCGGGACCTGGGGGTCAAGCAGATTGCTTCCCCGTTCTCCTTCCTGAAAACGGCCCATGCAGTTCCCATCACGGTGAGCGAGTTTGGCGTTGCAGCCACCTGTTTTCCCATCATTTTCGTTGGTCCCGAGAAAACGCCGGTCGCCGTGATGGGGGTGCGCCAGAACGAGAACGAGTACGTCGACAGCAACGGCCAACCTGATCCCGACGTTTACCTGCCGGCATTTGCGCGCCGTTATCCGTTCGTGTTCGCCTCGGATCCGAAGAGCGATCGGCTGCTTCTCTGCGTCGACACCGCCGCGGAAATGGTTACCAGCTCGCCTGATGTGAAGTTTTTCGACGGGGACCAGGCCTCGAAATTCACGCAGGACGCGGTTGAGTTCTGCAAGGAATTTGAACGCCAGCGCCGGGCCACGGTCGAATTCGTGGAAATGCTGGATCAAGCCTCGCTATTCGAACAGAAGTCGGTAGCCTTCACGCCGCGCGATGCGGACGGGAATGCTGGCCAGACGCAGAAGATTGCTGACTACTGGGCAATTTCGGAAGATGGCCTAAACGCCCTGCCTGAGCCCAAGTTCCAGGATATCCGCAACACGGGCGCGCTCGCGGCTGTCTACGCGCACATGGTTTCGCTGATGAACTGGCAGCGCCTCATCCAGCGTACGATGCGTCGGCTGGGACAGTAGGGCCAAGCTCCCCTCGGCTTTCGTTATTCTGGCATGTCCATCCCTCACGTTCCGGCGAGGGGGATGGACCTGCCGCATAGGGCTCCCTTAGAACTCAAGGGTTGCGCGGCCGCATTTGGCTTCTGGCGCTTAGCCGGCTTGAATCGAGGTCCAAGGGTGCGTCTGGTAATGTCGCGGCTCGCTGCACGTCTGGCCGGTCTGTTAGTTCTCATGGCCGCTGCGCTTGGGCTGCCCCTGTCTGCCGCCGCTCAGGTGACGGCGAGCAGCCCACATGCAGAGGGTACGATCCTGCTGGAGCGCTCGGCTGCCACGCCGGGCGACATCTTCCTTGGAGCGCTTCGGCTCAGGATGGCCGAGGGCTGGCACGTTTACTGGATAAATCCAGGTGATAGCGGTTTGCCGCCCACGGCGGCATGGACGTCCTCGCCAGAGGTGACTGCCGGCGCGTTCAAGTTTCCGACGCCGCACGCCATTCCGCTCGCGACACTGATGAACTATGGCTACGAGGGTGAGCTGGTGCTTCCCTTCGAGGTGAAGATCGCGCAGGAGGCTGCCGTTGGCGCCCCCCTGACGATCGGCGCGACGTTTGACTACCTTATCTGCGCCGACATCTGCATCCCGGAGGCGGTGACGCTTTCAGCGCGGCTGCCGATTGCGGCGACACTTTCGTCGGACGATGCGGCCAGCAAGATCATCGCACAGACCCTGCCGAGCATTCCGGTGGCTCTGACGGGCCAGGCGGTTGTTGAGCGTTCGGGGGACACGTTCAAGGTCGGCGTCATCGACGACAGCCTGGCGTCGGCAGTCGTGTCGGCCAAATCGATACGATTCTTCCCTTATGGTGCAGAACTTCTGCACGCGGCGCCGCAGGTTGTCCGCAGCGGCCTCGATGGCGTGTCCGTCGAGGTGAAGGCGAACACGATGTTCGCGAAGCCGGGCGAAAACGCACTGGCCGGGATCATCGGCATCGAGAACGCGGACGGCAAGATGCTGGGGTGGGAGGTGCAGGCAGCGCCCGGCGTGGCGCCCGCGAGCGTAACGACCACATTGTTCTCGGCCGCAGCATCCATCGAAGCGGCGCCCATGCTGCCGATCGACCAGCTGCTTGTCGCTTTGGGTCTGGCTTTCCTCGGCGGTCTGGTTCTCAATCTTATGCCGTGCGTGTTGCCGGTGCTGACCATCAAGGCTGCGAGCCTGGTTCATGCGGCGCACGATCCGAAGGAACTGCGAGCCCATGGCCTCGCCTATCTTGCGGGCGTCGTTCTCTGCTTCGCGGTTATCGGCGCCATTCTGGTCGGCCTGAAGGCTGCCGGCGATACGTCTGCCGGACTCGGCTTCCAGCTTCAGTATTCATGGGTCACCGCGATATTTGCGCTGGTGATGTTCGCGGTCGGCCTCAACATGCTCGGCGTGTTCGAGATGGGCGGCTCGCTGATGGGGGTGGGCGGCAGGCTTGCTGATCGCGGTGGCGCGACGGGTGCATTCTTCACCGGACTGCTGGCGGCGTTTGTCGGCGCGCCATGTGTCGGCCCCTTCATGGCGACCGCCGTTGGTGCCGCCATGACGCAACCACCGCCGATCGTGCTTGGTATCTTCATCATGATCGGCGTCGGTCTCGCGGCGCCGTTCGTGATCCTGAGTTTCACGCCTGCTTTTGCCAAAGTGCTGCCAAAGCCCGGCAAGTGGATGATCACGTTCAAGCAGGCACTGTCCTTCCCGATGTTCCTGACGGCGCTGTGGCTGCTATGGGTGCTGTCGGCGCAGGCCGGCGCGGATGGCGTGATCTGGGCGCTGGGCGGGGCGATCGCGCTGTCCTTCGGTATCTGGCTGGCGACGCGGGTGGGCGGAAGCGCTGCCGGACGTGCGACGTCGACCGCAGTAATCCTCGCCGCATTCGCCGTGCCTGTGTTTGGAACGCTGTCACCGCCCGCCTCGGCCGCCGCTGTTGTGACCGCCAGCACCTGGTCGCCAGAACGCATAGCTGAGCTGAAGGCAGAGGGTCGCGTGATCTTCGTGGACTTCACGGCGCGGTGGTGCGTCACCTGCCAGGTAAACAAGGGCGCGATGCATGATGCGGCAGTCCAGAAGACCTTTGCCGATTTGAACGTGGCGTTCCTTGAGGCTGACTGGACCAATAAGGATAGTGTGATCTTCGAGGAGCTGAAGCGGCATGGTGCGGGGGGCGTGCCGTTGTACCTTGTCTATCCGGCTTCCGGCGGCGAACCGCGAAAGTTCGACGGGTTGCTCTCAGCCGGACAGATTCAGCAGGCGGTTAAAGAAGCTGCGGGCTCGATCTGACCGGCGGCAGCACGGGGCGTGGACAGGTTGCATCCGAGGGAGTTGCTGGATGGGCATATCGAAGCGTGAACGTCTGCCGATGATCCTTGGCGTCGGCGCCGCCGCCGCCATCTCCGCTGCGGCGCTGATGGTTTCCAGCGCGAACGCCGCGCCTCCGGGTAATGCCGCGCCGGCGTTCAGGGAGGTTAACACTGCCGGCAAGGAAATCTCGCTGGCGGACTTCAAGGGCAAGACCGTCGTCATCGAGTGGACGAACAATGGCTGCCCGTTCGTGCAGAAGCACTACAACTCTAGAAACATGCAGAACACGCAGGCGTCCGCCGCCAAGGACGGCGTTATTTGGCTGTCGGTGATCTCGTCCAAACCGGGTTCGCAGGGGCATGTCTCGCCCGAGCAGGCAGACGGGCTGACGGCGGACCGCGGCGCGCAGCCGACGCATGTGTTGCTCGATCCGGATGGTTCGATGGGCCGTGCTTACGGCGCGAAGACCACGCCGCACATGTACATCATCACGCCGGACGGGAAGGTCGCCTACAACGGCGCTATCGACTCGATCCAGTCCAACAAGCTCGATGATGTTCCAAAGGCTACGAACTATGTGGCCGCGGCGCTTACCAATCTCAAGGCAGGTAAGGCGCCGGATCCGGCGGCTACAGTGCCGTACGGCTGCGACGTCAAATACTGATCAGAACTGCACCGCGGGACATTGCGCCGCCGCCGCCCGGGATGAGCTGGCAGCGGTCGCATTTCCGCCGACGGCGGGTGCGATGTCGACGGCGTCCTTCAACATGTGCGTGAGCCTGCCGAGCGCCTTGGCCTGTTCGGCGCCGGTGACTGCTTCACTGGCGGCGGTCAGCTGCTTGCCGGTCTCCTCGGCCATGCCGCGGAAGATGCAGCGCAGGTCGGCCGGCCCGCCGCGCTGGTCGATCTCGCTGGACAGACGGCTGGCGGCGAGGCCGAAGCGCTGCAACGCGGCGGACAGGGCGGGGGTGATCGGCTGCGGCCTCGCGCCGGGACGGGCGGCCGCGGAACTCTGGACGGTCGAGACTTGAGCCAGCAGACGCTTCGCCTCGGCTGCGACCTGCGCGGCGAGGGTGTCTGCGTTAGCAGTCCCAGCCGCCCATAGGGCGAGCGGGAGCAGGATGGCGAGGCGCTTCATGATTTTAGTCTCTCAACCGGTCGTTAAGCCTTCGCGAAAGTGGACTGTCATGTTTGCGCAAACGCGGTGGCCCGCGACGACCGGACGTGACCAGATGGTTCTCCTCCGGAGATTTACGTATGCCCCGCCTTGCCCTGCTTGCGTTCGCACTCGCCATTTCCGCGTGTAGCCCCTCCGCGCCCACGCCCGTAACAGCCCCGCCAACGCCAGTCGCGGAGGCCCCACTGATGCCGGTGACCATGGGCGTACTCGAGGACCGTCCAGGGGCGACGAACGCCGAGGCCGCTCGGTTTGTCGTCCGTGCGGTGTTCCGGAAGGACAAGGAAGGCTGGACCTCGCTCGAACCGGAGTGCACGGACATGTCATGCCTCGCCAGCGTGCCCGCAGATTTTCCTGCGTCGGTCGACTGGACCGTGATCCATCATGGCGGAACGCGGGGCTCGGTCCTGGCAAGCACACCTGCAGCGTGGCAACTCTATGCTGACGTGGGCTCGCAAGAGTTGGCGGCCGGCTTGACGCCGCCCACCGTCGGCGAGCGATCCATGGAATTCGCGGGCAACAACGGCGTGCCGATCTATCGGCCGCTGCTCGCCGTTTCGGCGCCTGTCGGGGCGGATGCCGACGCCTGGAAGGCCGCACCTGTGCCGGCCAAGGCCGCCGCCGCAATCAAGGTGGCTTTCCGCGGCCTGTTCGCCAGCGTCGGTAACTGCGCAAGCGAGGACGCAAGCGAGGCGAGGCCGGTCACGTATCAGGACGCCGACATCGTGATTTCGGGCGGTGCGGCGTCCGCCACTGGCTGGAGCGTCGCGACGGCAAATCTCGAGGGGTATCGCTGCGATGGTCCGGCGGACGATACGGCGTTTGCACCGCAGACCTTTGCGATATCGCCAGCGGGCGATGCTCGCTATGTGGGCGAGGGTCTCCAGCTGCTCGACGCCAGCGACTTCGACGGCAACGGGAAGTCAGAAGTGGTATTCATGATCACCAACGCCAACCGTGGCGGATACGACCTGCGTTACAACGATTTCGCCGGCCAGGCGGTGTTCGCCTTCAACTATCATTAGGGCTGGCGGGTGGACGCGTTGCCGCGTGTTGCGGCAAGGAAGCCGATGGGTTATCCCGCAGGCCCCGGTTTCAGGGCTTGGGGACGGATAGCCATCATGTCCAACGACGAACAACAGCGGCGGCCCGAGGCGCGCAAGCCGCGCGGATTTCCTGACAGGACGGCGGCGGTCATCGCCGCCGAGCGACGGCTCGTCGATTCGATAAGCTCCGTTTACCAACGCTGGGGGTTCGACGCCCTCGATACCGGCCCGTTCGAGTACGTCGACGCGTTGGGCAAGTTTCTTCCCGACACAGATCGCCCCAACAGCGGCGTGTTCGCGCTGCAGGATGATGACGAGCAGTGGATTGCTCTGCGCTACGATCATACCGCGCCGCTGGCCCGCTATGTCGCCGAGAACTGGGAGCGCATCCCCAAGCCTTTCCGCCGCTATTCGGCGGGTCCGGTCTGGCGCAATGAGAAGCCGGGACCGTTCCGCTTCCGTGAATTCATCCAGTGCGATGCTGACTCTGTTGGCGTTGCAGGGCCTGCCGCGGACGCGGAGATGATCGCGATTGCGGCGGAGGCGATGCAGGCCGCCGGCGCCGGGCAGGGCGAGTATCTGATCCGTGTCAACAGCCGCCAGATCCTCGACGGGATCATGGAGACGGCTGGCGTGCTCGATCCAGCACAGCGCGGAACGGTGCTGCGCGCGCTGGACAAGTTCGACAAGTTCGGCGTCGAAGGCGTGACGCTGCTGCTCGGCAAGGGACGCAAGGACGAGTCGGGCGATGTGACCGCGGGCGCCGGGCTCGCTTCGAGCCAGGTTGATGTGCTGCTGGAGTTCATCACCTCGCGCTCCGTCACGCGGGGGGATACGGCGCGGAAGCTGGCCAACGCGGTGGGCATGACGCGGTCGGGCGATGCGGGTGTAGCGGAGATGGTCGAGATCGATAGCATCCTCAATGCGCTGGGCGTTGGCGAAGATGCGGCGACATTCGATCCGTCGATCGTGCGCGGGCTGGAGTATTATACGGGGCCGGTGTTCGAGGCGGAGTTCCTGCGCGAGTTCCGTGATGCCGAGGGCAGTCCGATGCGGTTCGGCTCCGTAGGGGGCGGTGGACGTTATGATGGTCTTGTGGCCCGCTTCCGTGGCGAGCCGGCACCGGCGACGGGCTTCTCCGTTGGCGTGAGCCGTCTGGCGGCTGCGATGGCGGCGAGCGGCGAGGCGCAGGTCGAAGGGCCAGTGCTCGTACTGGTGCTCGACAAGGACCAGATGGCTGACTACTCGGCGCTGGCGTCAGACCTGCGACGGTCGGGCGTCCGGGCTGAAATGTATCTCGGCGCGTCCGGCATGAAGGCGCAGATGAAGTATGCGGACCGGCGCAATTCGCCCGCAGTTGTCATTGTGGGCAGCAATGAGCGTGCTGGGGGCATCGTCACGATCAAGGACCTGAAGGCTGGCGCCGCCGCCGCCAAGGGCATGACCGACAACGAGGCCTGGCGCAACGAGCGGCCGGGGCAGTTCGAATGCCCGCGCAGCGATATGGTCGCGCGCATCAAAGCGATTGCAGGCCAGCCGTGAAGCTGACGCCGGAGGCTTCAGCGGCGTTGGCGCGGATCGCACGGGTAAGCGGCGTACGGGCCGAGCCGCGGGCGCTTTTGCCGGCGGAAGTGATCCTTGAACTGTCGGGCGAAGCGGTGCGCTCCCGCCTCTGCACATTCACGGACGCCGGCGGGGTTGAGCATTGCCTGCGCCCTGACCTGACAACGCCGATCGCGCAGATGGTGGCGTCGGGCGAGTTGCCGGTGGCGCGCTATCATGGCGCTGGGCCTGTCTACCGCCTGCCGCCGCGTGGGTCTGATGAGCCGGTGGAGCATCTTCAGATCGGCTTCGAATGGTTTGGGAACTCAGGCTCGCCCGCGGAGGACGCGGAGGCGCTGGCTGTGGCGCTCGAAGCGGCGCAGGCAGGCGGGGTCACCGGCGCGAAGGTTCGATTCGGCGATGTTGCGATCTACCATGCCCTGCTCGCAGCGCTGCCGCTGTCACCGCAATGGCGCGATCGGCTGCGCCGCGCGTTCTCGCGCCGCAAAGGTCCTCGCGAATTACTGGCCGCAGCGCATCGGCGGACGGAAGTCGCCGAAGCGGTGGTTCGCATTGGCGCCCTCGGGCAGGACGATGCGGCGCGCGCGGTGGAGACGGAGATGGCCTCACTCGGTGTCGAGCCTGTCGCGAGGACCCCTGCCGAGATCGCTAGGCGCCTCCGCGAGAAGGCGACAGATCGGGCGCCGGCTGAGAGCGTGGCTGAAGTGCTGGGCGACTATCTCGATCTGTCTGCGTCAGCCGGCGACAGCGCGGCAGCGCTAGCCACGTTTGGCAGGCAGGCAGGCCTTGATCTGGGTGCTGCGCTGGACAGTTTCCACGAGCGCCTTGCGCTGATCGCGAAACTGAGACCGCCATTCTGGAACGAAGCTGTTTTCAGCGCTGAGGCTGGCCGGCGGTTCGAATACTATGACGGGTTTGTCTTCGACCTCGCGCGTGATGACGCGTCGGACAGGCCGCTGCTTTCCGGCGGGCGCTATGACGGGCTGATCGCGCGGCTCAGTGCGGGCGACGTAGAGGCTGCTGGTATCGGCGCTGCGATCCGGGCGGATCGGTTGGGCAGGGGAGGCGGCAGATGAGCGCGCTGACGCTTGCCGTACCGTCCAAGGGGCGGCTGAAGGAGCAGACCGAGGAATTCTTTCAAGACGCGGGCTACGCCATCGCTCCGGTGGGCGGCGCGCGCGGATACCTGGCGCGCATTCCGGCGCTGCCGGAGATCGAGGTGCGTCTGCTGTCGGCGTCCGAGATCGCATCCGGCGTTATTGCGGGCGACATCAACTGCGGGATCAGCGGCGAGGACCTGCTGCGCGAGCAGGCGGGCGACCTTGAACGCGTGGCGCACCTGCTGGCGCCGCTTGGATTCGGGCGGGCCGACCTGGTGGTGGCTGCGCCGACGAGCTGGCTGGATGTCGAGACGATGGCGGATGTTGATGACGTAGCCGCGCGTATGGAGGTCGCCACGGGTCGTAAGCTGCGGGTCGCGACCAAGTATGTGCGCTCGACACGACGGTTCTTCACGGAGGAGGGCGTGGGCCACTATCGTATCGTGGAGAGCGCCGGGGCTACTGAGGGCGCGCCGGCGGCCGGGGTTGCCGACCTGGTGGTGGACATTACGACCACGGGGGCCACGCTCAGGGCCAACGGGCTCAAGATTCTATCCGATGGGGTGATCCTGAGGAGCCAGGCGCATCTGGTCGCCTCGCTTGAGGCGGATTGGACGGATGCAGGGCTCGGGGCGTTGAAGGCGCTCGTCTCGGCCTTCGAACAGCGGGCCGGTTTGCGTACCACGCGTTTCGAGGATTTTGTGACGGGTCTGAACCATACGCGCGCGTGATGGTGATGCGAGGTGATTCTGTCCGGTATCGGATCGACTGACGTTTTATTGCGTCTGCGAAGGCCGGTACGTGGTTTTCGACCCCAAGCTGGGTCGATTCGTACCGGAACACGGCCATTAAATTCCAAGGAACGATAACGGAGATGTAAGATCGTTCTTGACTCATCGTGACGTGCAGGTGATCGTCACACCGAACTGCTTCGGCGGTTTGGCGTTTCGGGGAGGAAACGCTCGTATCAGACCCTTCTAGTGGCGGCGCGTTCATCGCGCCGCCCTTTTTCTTTGTGCCTTTGGGTCCCGGCATGGCCAGGAGTTCAACAGCTGACATGTCTGGTCGATGAACGAACGCATGCCTGAGGCGGGTTCGTGCCTGTCGACGCAATAAACGGCGCCCCAGGCTTGGTATGGCCCCAAAAGAAGTCGGGACTGCCCGTTTCCAGACCGCCCCGACAACCGGCATCAGAAGTTTTGTATAATCCCTCTCGCCCGTTGTCAGGACAGGCTGCAGAGCGCAATGCTCGAATAACAACAAAGACTTATTGATAATCACGCAATCGAGTCCGGCGCTCTGCGAGGGTGAAAGTGGGCGTGGACAAGATCTCGGATGGCTAGTTCGCAGAAGACGGCGTCCGGCAAAGTCGCCGCTTCAATCGAGGTATGCGACGCATCAGGTTCCATAAGAGCGGCGCCGAGCGCATCATCCGGCCGGCGATACGAGAATGCGATCTCGCGGTTGTGACATTGGGCCGGATATGGCCTGAATCGAAAAGGGCGGCTCGTGTGAGCCGCCCTTCCGATTCCGGTCCGACTGTGTCGGGCGTGGACTAGAAGTCCATGCCGCCCATATCGGGCATTCCGCCGCCGCCGCCGCCATGGCTGTGGCCAGCGTCTTTCTTCGGGGCGTCAGCAATCGCAGCTTCCGTCGTGATCAGCAGGCCGGCCACCGAAGCGGCGTTCTGCAGGGCGACGCGGACAACCTTGGCCGGGTCGATGATACCCATCTCAACCAGGTCGCCGTACTCTTCGGTCTGGGCGTTGAAGCCGAACGACTTCGAGCCTTTTTCCGTGCGGATGCGACCGACGACGATCGAGCCTTCGACGCCTGCGTTTTCCGCGATCTGGCGGATCGGGGCTTCGAGCGCCTTGCGGACGATATCGATGCCCGCTTGCTGGTCTTCGTTATCGCCAACCGACTTGATGGCGAAAGCGGCACGGAGGAGGGCGGTGCCGCCGCCCGCGACGATGCCTTCTTCGACAGCAGCGCGGGTTGCGTTGAGGGCGTCGTCAACGCGGTCCTTGCGCTCTTTCACTTCCACTTCCGTGGCGCCGCCGACCTTGATGACGGCAACGCCGCCAGCAAGCTTGGCGAGGCGCTCTTGCAGCTTCTCCTTGTCGTAGTCCGAGGTGGTCTCTTCGATCTGCTTGCGGATTTGGGAGATGCGGGCCTCGATCTCTTTCTTCTTGCCGCCGCCGTCGACGATCGTGGTGTTCTCTTTCGAGATCTGCACCCGCTTGGCCTTGCCGAGCATGTCGATGGTCACGTTCTCGAGCTTGATGCCGAGGTCTTCGGAGATGACCGTGCCGCCCGTGAGGATGGCGATATCTTCCAGCATGGCCTTGCGGCGATCGCCGAAGCCCGGGGCTTTCACGGCAGCGACTTTGAGGCCGCCGCGCAGCTTGTTCACAACGAGGGTCGCGAGAGCTTCGCCTTCAACGTCTTCCGAGATGATGATAAGCGGACGCGAGGTCTGGACGACGGACTCGAGCACCGGGAGAAGCGGCTGGAGAGAGCCCAGTTTCTTCTCGTGGAGCAGTATCAGCGCGTCGTCGAGGACGGCTTCCATCTTGTCGGCGTTGGTGATGAAGTAGGCTGAGAGGTAGCCGCGGTCGAATTGCATGCCTTCAACGACTTCGAGCTTGGTCTCGATCTCCTTGGCTTCTTCAACGGTGATAACGCCTTCGTTGCCGACTTTCGCCATGGCTTCGGCGATCATCCGGCCGATTTCCATCTCGCCGTTGGCGGAGATGGCGCCGACCTGAGCGATCTCTTCGTTCGTCGTGATCTTCCTGGACTGCTTCTTGAGGTTCTCGACGACTTCGAGAACGGCTTTCTCGACGCCGCGCTTGAGGTCCATCGGGTTCATGCCGGCGGCGACGCGCTTCAGGCCTTCGCGAACGATCGCGGCGGCGAGAACGGTTGCCGTGGTCGTACCGTCACCCGCGACGTCGTTGGCCTTGGAGGCCACTTCGCGGATCATCTGGGCGCCCATGTTCTCGAACTTGTCTGCAAGTTCGATTTCCTTGGCGACTGTTACGCCGTCCTTCGTGGTGCGCGGAGCGCCGAAGGATTTCTCGATAATGACGTTGCGGCCTTTCGGGCCGAGCGTGACCTTCACCGCGTTGGCGAGGATATCGACGCCGCGCATCATGCGCTCACGGGCTTCGGAGGAGAATTGTACGTGCTTGGCTGCCATGTGGCTTGTTCCTAGCTAGGTGGATTGGGGGAGAGCGAAGGGCCGACAGGCCTGATTCGCGTCGCTCACTTCTTGGCGGGAGCGGGCTTGTCGACGATGCCGAGGATGTCGCTCTCTTTCATGATTATGAGCTCCTCGCCGTCGATGGTGACTTCCGAGCCCGACCATTTTCCGAACAGGACGCGGTCGCCAGCTTTGACGTCGAGCGGTGTGATTTTGCCGTCATCACCGCGGGCGCCAGGACCGACAGCAACAACCTTGCCTTCCTGGGGCTTTTCCTTAACGGTGTCGGGGATAATGATCCCGCCCTTGGTTTTCTCTTCTTCCTTGACGCGGCGGACAAGCACGCGGTCATGAAGCGGACGAAAGCTCATGATTTGCCTCTGTTTTTCTGGTTCGGGTCACCCCCTTGGGCGACCCTGGAACGTGTGCGCTAGCAGTCTCATGTGATGAGTGCCAGCAACGAAGCGGAGGTATGGTGGGTGTTGAAGAGTGTCAAGGGTTGGTCTGCATTGTTGCGCTCTGACGCCTGATTGGCGGGCGTTCTCAGGCTGGTACCCGACCGCCTGAGGCCCGATGCGCGCCGCAAGCGATGCTTTCTCCGATCCCTGAGGAGGCGCCAAGGACGTGGGACGCTTCCGCCCCAAGCGGTCTGGCGACGCCCTCGCCTCCGCTAGTCGGACAAAGAGGTTGGTCGATCTCGCATTCCCGGTGGCGTTCTATTCGGCCGCTCTGTTCCCGCTCGCTTCGCTTTGCGCTGCGATTTCGGCCGCGAGTTTCTGAACGGCGCCGATGTCCATCTTGCCGGTGCCGAGGACTGGGATGGCGCTGACCTGGAAGATCTTCCGTGGAAGGGAGAGTTCGTTGACGCCGTGGTCCTGGGCCCAGCGCTGGAGGTCGCCGCGCTCTGCCTTGGGATAGGTCGTGAGGAGCACAATCTGCTCCCCCTTTCGCTTGTCGGGCAGGACGGCTGCGGCGTGTTCGTGGTCACGCCAGAGGCTGGAGGCGCAGTTCTCGGCGACGGCGAGCGAGACCATCTCGCCGCCGATCTTGGCGAAACGTTTGAGCCGGCCCTTGATAGCGAGGTAGCCTTCCTCGTCGGGGCTGACGATGTCGCCGGTGTCGTGCCAGCCACCGGGCGCAGGCTGCAACTGGCCCGGCTTTGCGGCCGAGAGGTAGCCTTTCATGACATTTGGACCGCGCACGAGCATGCGGCCGCCATGCTCGATGCCGGGTACAGGTTCGAAACTGACTTCCATGCCAGGCAGGACGCGTCCGACCGTGCCGGGACGATTGTTGCCGGGCTGGTTCACCGCGATGACGGGTGAGGCTTCGGTTGCCCCATAGCCTTCGAGCAGCTCAACGTTGAAACGACGCTTCACCAGCTGCCGCGTCTCGTCGCGAACGCGCTCGGCGCCGCAGACCGCAAAGCGCAGCTTGCCCAACTCATTGCCTGTGCAGGCCCGGATGTACTGGTTGAGGAAGGTGTCGGTGGCGAAGAGGATGGTTGCGCCGGTCTCCTCGACGCGTTTGGGAATGATCTTGGTCTGGAGGGGCGAGGGGTGCAGGACGGACTTCATGCCGCTGAGCAGGGGAAGTAGCGCGCCTGCCGTCAGCCCGAAGCAGTGGAATGTGGGAAGCGGATTGTAGAGCACGTCGTCGAGGCTGAGTGCTTCGGGGACGTGGGCGAGGATCTGGTGGACGTTCGCGACGATGTTGCGGTGGGAGAGGACGACGCCCTTGGGGTCGCCTTCAGTGCCTGAGGTGAAGAGGATCACTGCGGCGGAGTCCGGATCGACGTTGGAGGCGAAGGCCCAGGGTGTGACGGGGCCCAGGGCGCCAGCGGCTTTCTGGCCGATGCCGAGCGAAGCGCGGACGTCCTCAAGGTAGACGAATTCTGCGTCGGACTTCAGTTCGCCCATCAGGCCTTCGAGTTCGGCCTTTTCGATGAAGGCATGGGCGGTTACAATCTTCTTCACCTGGCCCGCCTTGAGGGCTGCCCGGATGTTACGGGCGCCGGCGCTGAAATTGATCATGGCGGGGACGCGGCCGTAAGCGCTGAGCGCGAAGAAGGAGATCACGGCGCCTGCGCCCGTGGGGAGCATCACGCCGATGGCCTCGCCGCGGCGGGCGTGCTTCTTCAGAGCGGATCCAAGCGCAAAGGCCGCGCGGACGATCTCGTCATAGGTAAGTTTCCGGTCATCGGCATCGTGCAGAATGACCTTCTTACCCCCATATTCCCTGCGGGCCGCGAGCAGTGCGGAGAAGACGCTGGTGTCAGCGTTACGCGGGTCGTAGGCGGAGCGTAGAGACGCCATCAGAATTTTCTCCCTCTGGCGCCCACGGCGCTCTTTGTGTCTTTGGAGTAACATAACGTCTGGTTCATAAAGCACAAATGCGGAAAGCTGCACGCGGTAACGACCATTTCGCAGCTGCGGAATTCAGGATAACAGGCCGCTGATGCCTACGCTGGTGAACAACAAGGACGGGGCTGAACGCCTGCGGCACCCCGAAAAACAGGGGCGCGAGGACACGCCCCTGTTGCGGAAACCGTCATGGATTCGCGTCAGGGCACCTACAAGCGAGGGGTATTTCCAGACCCAGCGTATCGTGCGGGAGGCCAATCTCGTCACGGTCTGCGAGGAGGCCGGATGCCCCAATATAGGTGAGTGCTGGACCAGGAAGCACGCCACGCTGATGATCATGGGCGACACGTGCACGCGCGCCTGCTCGTTCTGCAATGTGCGGACAGGGATGCCGGGGCCGCTAGATGCGGACGAGCCCCGCCGCGTGGGCGAGACGGTGGCAAAGATGGGCCTTGGCCATGTCGTCATCACTTCTGTCGATCGCGATGATCTTGCCGATGGTGGGGCGCAGCATTTTGCGGAGGTTGTAAAAGCGATCCGCCTTGCGGCGCCGAAGGCGACGATCGAGATCCTGACGCCGGACTTTCTGCGGAAGGGCGACTCGGCGAACATCGTGATCGATGCCAAGCCCGACGTGTTCAACCACAACCTCGAGACGGTGCCGCGGCTGTATCTCAGCATTCGGCCTGGTTCGCGGTACTACCATTCGCTGCGCCTGCTTGAGCGGGTGAAGGAGCGTGATCCTTCGCAGTTCACCAAGTCGGGGCTGATGGTGGGCTTCGGTGAGGCGAAAGAAGAAGTGATGCAGGTGATGGACGATATGCGGTCCGCAGGCGTCGATTTCCTGACAATCGGACAATATCTTCAGCCGACGCGCAAGCATGCGGCGGTGGACCGGTTTGTGGCGCCGGACGAGTTTGCGACGTATGAGACGATCGCGAAGTCGAAGGGCTTCCTGCTGGTGTCTGCGAGCCCGTTGACGCGGTCGAGCTATCATGCGGACGAAGATTTTGCGAAGCTGCGCGCCGCGCGCGAGGCGCAGCTGACCGGACGCTAGCTTGAGCACTCATCGCGAAACGCTGGACCTGCCTTACCGGCCTGAGGATCTGTTTGATCTGGCCGCCGATGTCGGGCGCTATCCGGAATTCATCAGCTGGATACAGGCGCTGAAGGTGGTCAGCGAAGAGGAGACGCCGGCGCGCAACCAGTGCCGGGCGGAGGTGAGTGTAGGCTTCAAGGGCTTTCGCGAGACGTTCGTCACGGATGTCGATGCGCGGCGGGATGAGATGGCGATCGACGTGTCACTGGTGCGCGGGCCGTTCAGGAAGCTTTCGAATACGTGGCGGTTCAAGCCGGGGCCGAAGGGGGCGCGGGTGGAGTTCACCATCGTTTTCGAGTTTCGCAACTTTGTCCTGCAGGCGCTGGCCGACGTGAACAAGGCTTATGCCGTGAAGCGCGTCATCGATTGTTTCGTTGCGGAAGCAGGGCGACGACATCCGCGCGTTGACGGAAGCAAGTAAAGTCCTCGCCGTCGGCGCTAGCTGGATCAGTTGTTGCCGCCGGGCTTTGCACCCGGGTCGCGTCCGGTGCTGACGACGTCAAGCGGGTTGATGTCTGAATTCAGTGGTACTGGCGGACGTGAGTCCGGTGTCTGGTCGGACGGGCTAGGCGCGGCGGCGCGGGGCTGGGTGAGTTTGGGATCGGGGCCACAGGAAGCGAGCGTCCAGTTGCCCCCTTCTGCCCGCGTGACGCGGCATAGGGCATTGGTTGTCTGGTCACCGGTCTTTGCCGCCGTGCGGACGAGCGCGCCTTCGACATCGTAGCGCGGGCGATGGAAGGTGAGGCGGTTCATGCCGGCGGTTGCGGTCTCGCCTTCAGGGCCTGCAATCTCGACGAGATTGAAGCCGGCGGCCTTCCAGTCGCAGCCGGGGCGCCACGGCGCATCCTCGCCGTTGAGCGTGATCGTCATCTGCGGATCGTCGGCGCTGAGCTTGAACTGCTCGCGGCCGATGGCGGTGATCAGCGCGCAGTCGTCGGTCACGAAGGCTGCTTCCTTGGGCGGAACGGCCTCGGGCGCACTTTCGCAGCCTGCAAGCACCAGAAGACCCGCCGCCAGAAAAAGTCTGTTCATCACGATACCCAGCTCGTCTTGCACTCGCCGACCGTCCAGCCTGCGAAACCTGAAACACGGCGGCATTCATAGCCGATGCCCGCCAACGGTCCATGCATGATTTCAGTGAGCACGCGGGTCGCGCCTTCGCCATAGACGGGCTTATGGAAAGCCACCCACTCAAGGCTCTGGCGTCGGTCTACACCGTGCATGGGCTGCACATAATCCCCAAAGCTGAAGCCCGGCGCACTGAAATCGCAGTGCGCGGTCCAGCCTTGGTCGCCGCCAGGTTTCAGTCGTGGCGGAGCATTCCCCGGGTTGAACTTGCAATGTTGCATCGCGATTGCGGCGATCATGGCGGAGCCATTGGAGACAGGCTTTGCCGTCGGGGGTGCCTGCGAATCGGCGACGGATGGCGCCGCGGCACAGGCGCTGGCAAGCGGGCCGAGGGCGATGAGATTCGCAACGCGCATGTATGGCTCCGTTCTGCTGGCTTCTTTCGACCGGACCTGATCCAGAAATCACGCCCGCTGATGGCGGCAATAGGGCGGGGGAGGCGGTCGGATTACTGACCGGGACGATCAGGCTGGGTTCATGTGGCCCGCGGCATGGTCGGGGAACGACAGGCCGGGTTCGGCCGTAGCCCTGATGGGAACTGAACGTGAAAAACCTGATTGCCGCCTGCTTCCTCGCCGCCGCCGCAGTCGCCGCGGCTGCTCCCGCTTCCGCGCAGCGCGGCAACGACCGTAACGTTGGCGGCTGGGGCGGTGGCGGCTACGAGAGCGGGTTGAGCGTTGACCAGATGAAGCGCTCGCTGGCGAATGACGGTTATCGCGCCTATCGCAGCATCAGGCTCGATGGACAGCAGTATGACCTCTGGTCGAATGCCGGGTCGCGCAATCCGTGCGTCGGCTTCACGTCTTACAACAGCCGGGTGACCGATGTGCGCGGGTTTGCTGTTAGCGCGTGCGGGTTGGTCAATGGCGATCGCCGCGGCATCGATGAGGATGACCTGCGCGGCCTCTGGGTGGACGACGCCAAGCGCAACCTGCGAGACTTTGGCTACACCAATGTGCGCAATGTTCGCATCGACGGGCAGCAATGGGACCTCTGGCAGGGCGCCCGGGCGCGCGAGTGCGTGGGGTTCACGTCCTACAGAAGCCGGGTGACAGAGGTCCGGTCGTTCCGTGGCAGCGAGTGCGAGGGCTTCGGCATTCCCGGAAGCAGGGTCGACGCGCGCGATCTGCCGGGACTGAGTGTCGACCAAGCCAAGCGCGCCCTGGCGAAGGCGGGCTTCCGCGCCGCCGGCAGTTTCCGTGATCGCGGGCAGCAATGGGACTTGTTCTACGAAGGCAACGGTCGCCGCGTGCGATGTGTTGGCTTCACGTCCTACAACAGCCGCGTAACTGAGGCAGACGAATTTGACGCGCGGGATTGCCGCTAACTCAGGCCATCATCTTCCGCAGCATCTCGAGCGCCGTCGCGATGGTCTCGCGACGGATGCGCTCGCGGCCGATGTCTCCATAGCGCATGGCCTGGTGGAAGATCGGCTTGTTCTCGCGCGCGACGGCGATGTGGACGAGGCCAACGGGCTTGAGCGCCGTGCCGCCGCCGGGGCCGGCGACGCCGGTGACCGCGACGGCGAGATTGGCCCGGGACTGTTCCAGCGCGCCTTCTGCCATCATGCGCGCGACAGGCTCTGAGACAGCGCCGGCGTCGGCGATGAGGTCGCCGGGGACGTTGAGCATCTCTTCCTTCGCGCGGTTGGAATAGACGATGAAGCCGCGTTCGACCGTGGCGGACGAGCCGGGGATTTCAGTCAGCAGTCCGGCAATAAGCCCGCCGGTGCAGCTTTCCGCCGTGGCGATCTTGAGCCGCTTCTGCTGCGCCTCGTCGAGCGTGAGGCGCGCGAGCATCAGGAGTTGTTCGTCAAACATGGGCGCTTTCCTTTGCGATCAGGCTAGCTCGCCCGGCGTCTGAGGCACAATGGAAAGTCGCGTGGGTGCCTTGTTCGCAGACAGGGTCAGCTCGGGAGACACTCGGCGAGGCCAGTCGAAAAATCTACGATCAGGCCAGTCGCGAGGGCGATGCATAACGACGCGTCATAGCGCCGGATGAGCGCACAAAACGGCGTCGAGCGCGCGTAATCGAAGATGCAGTTCATGTAGCGCGCCAGGCCGCGCAGGCAGAAGACTGTGATCAGAACGGCCTAGCCGCCATAGGCCGCCAGCGCGCACACTGGATGGATGATCGGCTGTTGGGCGATCCAGACTACCCCGACGGCTGCAAAGAAGGTGGCAGCCATCGCACTGCAGGCTACAAAGCCCAGGAGTGCGTGGTTCGGCGTTCCAGCCACGAAGCTGCCCGCGACAATGGATCGGTTCAGGGTCAGTTCAGTCCCAGCCCCCACGCAAGGTGGATCAGACCAGTGCCAGCCGGTGTAACCACAAGCGCCAGGCCAGGAGGATCCATCATCGACTGAGCAACACGCTCGCCTGCGCCGCGATGCCTTCCTCGCGACCGACGAAGCCGAGCTTCTCGGTTGTCGTCGCTTTCACGCTGACTGTATCCAGCGAGACGTTCATCGCTTCAGCCGTCGCTTGACGCATGGCTTCGCGGTGGGGGGAGATCTTCGGACGCTCCGCCAGGATGGTGATGTCGGCGTTGGCGATGTGATAGCCGCGGTCGTTCGCGAGCTTCACGGCGTGCTGGAGGAACAGGCGCGAAGCGGCGCCTTTCCATTGCGGATCGGAGGGCGGGAAGTGGTCGCCGATGTCGCCGAGGGCAAGGGCGCCGAGGATGGCGTCGGTGAGGGCGTGCCAGGCGGCATCAGCGTCGGAATGGCCTTCGAGTTTCTTCGTGTGCGGGATGCGGACGCCGCAGAGAATGACGGCATCGCCAGGTTCGAAACCGTGGACGTCGAATCCTGTGCCCACGCGAAGGGCGGGCGAGCCAATGAGCTTTTCGGCCAGGGCAAAGTCCTCCGGATAGGTGACCTTCATAAGCGCCTGCCGGCCCGGCGTCAGTGTGATCTTTGCGCCTGTTCCCTCCAGAAGGGCGAGGTCGTCGACAGCGCTTGCCGGGGCAGAGGCGTAGGCACGGATGATTACTGGCCAGCGGAAAGCTTGCGGGGTCTGGACGCGGACGAGGCCGTTGCGATCGACGGTCTGCAGGGTATCGGTGCGCTTGAGGGCGTCCGTGACCGGCAGCGCGGGGCAGGCGGCGTCGGCGTCGTTGAGAGCGGCGAGCAGTTCTTCGATCACGTCCAGTGCCAGGCCCGGGCGGGCGGCGTCGTGGATGAGAACGTGATCGGGGTGGATGGCGTCGAGGACGTCAAGGCCAGCGCGGACGGAATCCGTGCGTGTCGCCCCGCCTGCGACGACATGGATCCTCCAGCTGTGGGGAAGCATGGCCCGCACGCGGTGCTGCTCCTGAACGGGAACGACCACCGCGATGGCGGCAATTTTGGTGCAACGCAGCAAAGCCTCGACGCTCCACACGAGCATGGGCTTGCCGGAAATCGGCTGGAACTGCTTGGGCTGTGCGCCGCCGAGGCGTGAGCCGGAGCCCGCAGCCACGATGATCGCAGCTGCCTTGCGACCCAAGTGCGCCTCTTGATTGAGCATTCTTGACGCCTTTGCTGGGAAGCGCTCTAAGTAGAGGGCTCAAAATGCCTAACATTTAGGCAGCTGTCGAGCGCCAGTGGAGACTGTTTCGTGTTCAGCGTCGGCGATGTCCAGATAGCCGCGCCGGTTTTCCTGGCGCCGATGTCCGGCGTCACAGATGCACCTGCGCGCACAGAGGCAGACCGGTTTGGTGCGCCTGCCGTCGTAACGGAAATGGTAGCCGGCGCCGAGCTGGCACGCGAGCGTGTCGACTTCGTTCGCCGAGCTGCGCCGCACAACGGGTCCGGTCCCTTCATTATCCAGCTCGCGGGGCGCGATCCTGAGTGGATGCGGATTGGCGCCGAGCTGAGCGAATCCGCTGGCGCAGACATCATCGACATTAACATGGGCTGCCCGGCGAAAAAGGTCACGGGTGGTCAGTCTGGCTGCGCACTGATGCGGGAGCCAGAGCTGGCGCGGCGGTTGATTGCCGGGACAGTGGCGGGCACCGGGCGTCCGGTCACGGTGAAGATGCGGCTGGGGTGGGACGACGCCTGTCTTAATGCGCCTGAGATCGCGCGCATCGCAGAGGGCGAGGGCGCGCAGATGGTGACGGTTCACGGCCGCACACGCCAGCAGTTCTATGAGGGACGTGCGAACTGGGCGCGGATCGCGGCAGTCGTGGAGAGCATTCGTCTGCCGGTGATCGCCAATGGGGACATTGTGGATGCTCGCTCGGGCGCCGAGGCGCTGAAGCAGTCGGGCGCCGCCGGCGTGATGATCGGACGCGGCGCGACGGGGCGGCCGTGGCGGCTCGCCGAGATTTCGCATGCGCTGTTCGGCACACCGTATGTGGCGCCGACGCCGGAGCAGAAGCTCGCGTCGATGCAGTCGCAGATCGAGGCCTCAGTTGCACTTTATGGCGAGCGGCTGGGCATTCGCGTGGTTCGCAAGCATGTCGCGGCGTTTGTCGATGCATGGTGCGAGGATCACGGCCTGCCGCCGATGGCGGAGCAGCGCGTTGCGCTGTGCCGGCTGGATGATCGGGCTGCATTGCAGGATGGGCTGGCGCAGGCCTTGTCCGGCATGAGGGAAGCGGCATGACAGTGACCCAGGATGCCTCGGCGCTGGCGCTGCGGGTGCTCGATGCGATGCCGTTCGCCGTCATCGGGCTGACACGCCTCGAGACGGTGAGCTTCGTCAATCCGGCGGCGGAGACGTTGCTTCAGCGCTCTTCGGCGCTGGTACGCGGGCGACCGCTGACGGAACTGCTGCCGGAAGACTCGCCCCTGATGGATTTCATCACGCGGGTGCGGCGTGAGGGCGGGGTGATGTCAGCGCGGTCGATCCGCATCGGCAGCTCGCACATTGCGCCGGTGGACATGGATGTGACGGCGTCGCCGGACGGAGAGGATGGCGGGCTGGTTCTTGCTCTGATGCCGATACGGCAGGTGCAGGACGAATCGAAGAACGCCGAAGTGAATGCGTTTGCGCAGATCGCGCGGATGCTGGGTCATGAGGTGAAGAACCCGCTCGCTGGGATTGTCGGCGCTGCGCAGCTGCTGGCGCGGCAGGCGCGGGATGACCAGCAGGCGCTCCTGACGCTGATCCGCGATGAGGGTGGGCGCATTACGCGCATTGTTGACCGCTTCACCGCTTTCGAGACCTTCTTCTCGCCGCGGGCGCGCATCACCAATGTTCACATCGTGCTCGACAGCGTGATCGATCTCGCGAAGGCGAGCTTTGGCGCTAATACGCGGTTTGACCTGCAGTATGATCCGTCGCTGCCGGAGATAGAGGTTGATCCCGATCACCTGCACGAGGCGGCCCTGAACCTGGTCAAGAATGCAGTGGAGGCCGCGAGCACCCCGTCGCGTCAGGCGCGGGTCGCGATTTCAACACGCTATCGCGCTGGCTTCCGGTTCGCGGGGCGCGATGGCCCGCGGGCCCGCGGGGCCCTGGAGATTTCAGTGACCGACAATGGGCCGGGCGTGCCTGAGCAGACCGTACCCCGTGTGTTCGAGCCGTTCTTTACAACCAAGGTAGGCGGCGCAGGCATCGGCCTCGCTGTCGTCGCAGAGATCATGCAAGCGCACGGTGGCTTTGTCGTTCTCGACAACAGTGTGAGCGGCGCGTCCCTGCGCCTTCTCTTTCCGATTGCGCGCCAAAAAGGAGCGGTCAAATGAGCGGTCCGACAATCCTGGTCGCGGATGATGATGCGAGCGTCAGGCTGGTCATCAGCCAGACGTTGGCGCAGGAAGGCTATCACGTCAGGGCGACGAACACGATGTCGGCGCTGTGGCGCTGGATCCAGGCGGGCGAGGGTGACCTCCTGATCACCGACGTCTACATGCCGGATGAATCGATCTTCGACTTGCTGCCGCAGATACGGCGGACGCGGCCCGAGCTGCCGATCATCGTGATCTCGGCGCAGTCAACGGTGCTGACGGCTGCGATGGCGTCTGACCATGGGGCATACGACTATCTGCCGAAGCCATTTGACATTGACAAGCTGGCGGAGACGGTACGGCGGGCGCTGCAGAAGAAGCCGACGCGAGGCCAAGAGCCTACGGGACGCCGTGCCGAGAAGGATGAGGCGTTGCCGCTTATCGGCCGCTCGAAGCCGATGCAGTCGGTCTATCGCGTAATTGCGCGGATCATGAACAATGATCTGACTGTGCTGATCGAAGGCGAGAGCGGGACGGGTAAGGACCTTGCGGCGCGCGCGATCCACCAGCTAGGCAAGCGCAAGTCCGGGCCGTTCGTCGCGGTGAGCCTGGCGGCGCTCCAACGCGACCAGGTCGAGGACGAGCTGTTCGGCGGCGGACGCGACAGCAATGGCAAGCGGCGTGGCAAGGTGAGCGAGGCGGATGGCGGAACGCTCTTCCTCGACGAAGTCGGCGATATGCCGCTTGAGGCGCAAACGCGGCTGGTGCGTTTTCTTCAGGATGGGCGCTTTGCCACGACGGGCGATGATCTCGATGTTCGGATCGTGGCGTCCACGAAGCACGATCTTCGCGCTCTGGTCGATCAGGGGCTGTTCCGGGAGGACCTCTACTACCGGCTTAACGTGGTCTCCCTGCAGTTGCCGCCGCTGCGTGATCGGAAGGAAGACATCCCGGATCTTGCGTCCGCCTTTCTGGTGCGGGCCAAGAGGGAAGGTTTGCCCGAAAAGCAGCTCGACAAGAGCGCGTACGACCTGCTGGTCGCGTATGACTGGCCGGGGAACGTGCGTGAGCTGGAGAACGTCATCCGCCGGCTGTCGGCGCTCAGCCCGGAGCCGGTGATTTCGGCGCGCGAAGTGGAGCGCGAGCTGCGGTCGAACACGCGCACAGTGGCTGGGGAGCGGGAATTCGAGCAGGAGATCGAAGCACTGCTGTCGCGCCACTTCATCTCGGCGCTGTCGGCCGACCCGGATAAACATCCCGATGGCGGGCAGATCTACCAGACCGTGATCGAGCAGGTGGAACGTCCGCTGATCAAGCTGGCGCTGGCGGCGACCAACGGCAACAAGGTCCGGGCGGCGGCGCTGCTTGGGCTGAACCGCAATACGCTGCGTTCCAAAATCAACGGATTGGGTGTCGCCGAGGGCGATTGAGTTCGTGCTTGACGCGAGCTCATGAGCATAATGCAGCTCGGCGGGCCGAATCCTGTTGCTCCCGCGCATCAGTGTGTGCTTTGTTGGTCACACTGTGTTGCCCAGCCGCCGCACTCTTCAAGCCTGCGGCAGGCGCGCGGGGTGATTGAGCGCCCAGTTGAAGAGCTGTCCCCGGGAGTCATGGAGGGGCGGTCGGTCAGCTTGGCCTTTGGGTAGAGTTGATGACAGACACTGCGACCGCAGCGAAAGATGCGAGGGCCCGGCTCGGCCGGGCTGCCTCGAACATGTTCAAGCTATTGTTCGGCCTGTCGGTCATCATCGCCGCTGGCGCCACCTATCTTGCTGTAACAGACACCAGCCCTAACGCTGCCGCGCAGCCGGGGCTGTTCTGGCTGCTGATCGCAAACCTGGTGCTGATCGGGGGCGTCGCGACTGTTCTGGGCGTGCGCGTCTATTCGCTTGTGCGCGAGAACCGCGAGACTGATGGTGGGGCGCGGTTACGCCTAAGGATTATTTTCCTGTTCTCGCTGACTGCAGCCATCCCCACCATTCTGGTTGCCGGTTTTCTGGCGGTGGCGATCAACAGGTCAGTTGATGGCTGGTTCAGCAGGCCGGTCACCAACATCGTGCAGGGCGGCAAGGATGCTGCGCGCGCGGCGCTGGATGACTTGCGCAGTGAAGTGCAGAAGGAGGCGCAAAGCATCCATTCCGACATCGCCGGGATCACGACGCAGATTTCGCTCAACGACATCGCCATCTACCTGCGGGATCGCAGCGCGATGCGGGGGCTCTTTAGCCGGGTGGAACTGGTCGATAACTCAGGCGCGCTCCTGTTCCAGGTGGCGGACCCGAACGAAGCACCGGAGTCGACGGCACCGACCGAAGGCGACTGGGCAGCGGCGCGGGCAGGCGAGATCAACGTCCGGGAGGATTCGGCCGGCGCGATACGTGGCTTCTTCCAGGTACCTAACTTCAACGACGTGTTCGTTCACGTCGCGCGCTCGATCCCACCAAACTTGAGCGAGCGCTTCCAGCAGGCGGATGCGTCGCTGAAAGCGTTCGAGGAGGCGCAGACGCGCCGTCAGGCGCTGAGCACGGTGCTTGTGCTGAGCTATGTCGAGGCGGCCGCGCTGATGCTGCTGGGGACGGCGTGGCTGGGCATGGCGGCGGCGGCGCGGATCGCCATGCCTATTGGCGCACTGGCGGGAGCGGCGCGAGCCGTGCGCGATGGCGACCTTTCGGTGCGGCTGCTGCGGCCGCAGGTGCGAGACGAGATCGCTGATCTGGCTGATGCCTTCAACGAGATGACGGACAGGCTGGCGCGACAGACGGGGGCGTTGGACCGAGGAAGAATTGATGCGGAAGCGCGCTCGGCCTTCATCGAGGCTGTATTGTCCGGCGTCGAGGCCGGGGTGATCAGGATTGATGGTAGCCTCCATGTGACGATCGCGAATGCGTCAGCGCAGGCGCTGCTCGGGTTCACCCACCGGCCAGGCAACGAGGCGCCGCTGGCGCGGGTGGCGCCGGAATTCGTGTCAGCGGCGCGGCGGGCGATCGAGACCGGGCAATCGGTGGACACCAGTTTCAAGCGGCCGTCTGACAACGGCACGCTGCACCTGCAGGTGCGCGCCGCGCCCGAGGCAGAGGGTGCAGGCGCGGTCATTACATTCCATGACACGACGCGGCTTGTGATGGGCCAACGGCAGGCCGCGTGGCGGGATGTGGCGCGGCGAATCGCCCATGAGATCCGTAACCCGCTGACGCCGATCCAGCTTTCCGCCGAGCGGCTTAAGCGGCGGTTTGCCAGCCAGATCACGACCGACCGCGATACCTTCGAACGCTGCACCGACACGATCACGCGGCAGGTGGCGGATATCGGGCGGATGGTCGAGGAGTTCTCTGGGTTCGCGCGGATGCCGAAGCCGACATTCGGCAAGTTCGGGCTGGTCGATATGGTGGAGTCGGTGGCGTTCGCACAACGCATGTCGACGCCGTCCATCGCGGTGACGGTGACAGCGCCGCCGCATCCGGTCGAGGTGCTGGGCGATGAGCGCATGCTTGCGCAGGCGCTGACCAATATCGTGAAAAATGCTGCAGAGGCCGTCGAACGTCAGATCGAGGGTGGCGGGCTTAGCAAAGGGTCGGTCGCAATCGATGTCTTCACGGATGCAGAAGAAGTACAGCTGACGATACGGGACAATGGTCCCGGGTTTCCGGTGTCCGATCGTGAGCGGCTGCTGGAACCCTATGTCACCACGCGCAAGAATGGCGTCGGGCTTGGCCTCGCCATCGTGACGCGCATCATCGAAGATCATGGCGGACGCATCTGGCTCGGCGACAACGAGTTGGCCGCCAATGGCGCGCGGGTGGATATCCGCATGCCGATGCAGCCTAGTCCCGTAGAAGAAACCATGGCGTTTGCCGGCGAAGGAGTAGCGTAATGTCTGCCGAAATTCTCGTGGTCGACGACGAAGCCGATATCCGCGAACTCGTGGGTGGCATCCTGCAGGACGAGGGTTACATCGTCCGGACGGCGGGCAATTCCGCTGACACCCTGGCGGCCGTGCGTACGCGGGCGCCGCGCCTCGTCGTGCTGGATGTATGGCTGAAGGGGTCGGAGCTCGACGGGCTCGGCATTCTTTCCATCCTCAAGGAGATGGACCCGTTTCTGCCGGTGGTGGTGATCTCCGGCCATGGCACGGTTGAGACGGCTGTCGAGGCGATCCGGCGCGGGGCCTACGATTACCTCGAGAAGCCGTTCAAGTCCGAGAAGCTGATTGTCACGGTGCAGCGCGCGCTGGAGAATGCGGCACTGAAGCGGGAGAATTCGCGACTGATGGCGCGCTCAGCGTCGTCACACGAGCTGGTCGGCCGTTCGAGCGTCATGGCGCAGTTGGCGAACTCCGTGGACAAAGTGGCGGCGACCAACAGCCGGATCATGATTTCTGGGCCGCCGGGCTCGGGCAAGGATCTGGTAGCGCGCCTGATTCATGATCGGTCGCAACGCGCGAGCGGGCCGTTCGTGGTGATCAACACGGCGTCACTCGATCCTGAGCGGATCGAGGCGGAGTTGTTTGGCGAGGAGACCGGAAACGGCAAGGCGCCGAAGATCGGGTTGTTCGAGCAGGCGCATGCGGGGACGGTACTACTGGACGAAATCTCGGACATGCCGATGGCGGTGCAGAGCCGCATCCTGCGGGTGCTGGTCGACCAGCGGTTCAAGCGCCGCAACGGGCAGGACGATGTGTCGGTCGATGTGCGCGTCATCTCGACAACGGCGCGGGACCTGCGGGCGGAGATCGCGGCGGGGCGGTTCCGGGAAGACCTTTACTACCGGCTCAACGTTGTGCCAGTCGATGTGCCGGCGCTGGATCGGCGTCGCGAGGATATTCCGGATCTCGTGCGCTACTTCATCCAGCGCGTCGCCGACGCCACGGGGCTACAGCCGCGTCCGTTTGCAGACGAGGCGATTGCGGTGCTGCAGGCGAGCGAATGGCCGGGCAATGTGCGGCAGCTCCGGAACGTGGTGGAGCGACTGCTCATCCTGACAAATGGCGAGCCCGCTGGGCCGATCACCGCGCAACACCTGCCGAGCGATTCCAAGGGCGGAAGCGCTTCTGCGGCGGGCTCGATGCAGATGATCTCCATGTCCCTGCGTGATGCGCGGGAACATTTCGAGCGGGAGTATCTGTCGATGCAGATCACCCGTTTTGGGGGCAACGTCTCGCGTACTGCAGCCTTCATCGGGATGGAGCGCTCGGCGTTACACCGTAAGCTGAAGGCTCTGGGTGTCGATACCAGCCTCGGCATCAAGGAACCGCAGGGCTGACGGTCAGCTGGATCGGTAATCACTATTCTTCACGGCGACACGCCTACGGGCGGCGCAGGGTGCGTTTGACCATGCGTGAGGCTGGACACGGCGTCGTATCGCATGGGGTGGGCAAGCCATTGCTCATTCCACATATGAAAGGCTAAACGTTCTGCAAGGCCCCAGCAAAGAAGGCTCGCAACATCCATGTCGGCTGACAAAAAACAGAACCTGCAGGACATTTTCCTCAACGCCGTGCGGAAGGGCAAGACTCCCCTGACCGTGTTCCTTGTGAACGGCGTCAAGCTCCAGGGCGTCGTTACCTGGTTCGATAACTTCTGCGTGCTGCTCAAAGGTGAAGGGCGCCCGCCGCAGCTGGTGTACAAACACGCCATCTCGACCATCGCGCCAAACGCGCCGGTCAATCTCTTCGAGAATGAAGACGAGGACTGATTGCCAAGAGACCTGATCGACCGCCGGCCGCCAGAAGAGACAGCCGCGGTTGTTCTGCCCGTAATTGGTGGGGCGGATGTTGCGCGCTCGCGCCTTGAAGAAAGCATGGGCCTTGCCGAGGCGCTCGGGGTAAAGCTGGCCTTTGCCGAACAGGTCAATGTCCGCGAGCCTCATCCTGCGCGGCTGCTTGGATCAGGGCAGCTTGATGCGCTGGCGCAGCGCTTTCGCGACGAGGGCGTCACACTGTTCATCGTCGATGGCGCGCTGACGCCAGTGCAGCAGCGCAATCTGGAAATGGAACTCAAGCTCAAGGTCGTGGATCGCACGGGGCTGATTCTCGAGATCTTTGGCCTGCGCGCGCGAACGGCGGAAGGCCGGCTGCAGGTCGAGATGGCGCGATCACTGTATGAGCGCTCGCGGCTAGTGCGGACGTGGACCCACCTTGAAAGGCAGCGCGGCGGCTTCGGCTTTCTCGGTGGGCCTGGCGAAAGCCAGCTGGAGACCGACAGACGCTTGCTCGACAAGCGCATCGCCGGTTTCAAGCGCGAGCTGGAAGATGTGCGCCGCACCCGGCGGCTTCAGCGCGAGGGCAGGGCGAAGCGCGGCGCACCGGTAGCGGCTATCGTCGGCTATACCAATGCGGGCAAGTCCACGCTGTTCAACCGGCTGACATCGTCGGATGTTCTTGCTGCGGACATGCCGTTTGCGACGCTCGATCCTACTGCGCGCGAGATCGTGGCTGCTTCGGGGCGGCGGATGGCGCTGGTGGACACGGTGGGGTTCATCACGGACCTGCCGACGACGCTGGTCGCGGCTTTCCGCGCAACGCTGGAAGAAGCGATGGAGGCGGACATGCTGATCCATGTCCGCGACATCGCACATCCCGACACCGAGTATCAGTCAAACGACGTCTACGGAATTCTGGAGCAACTCTCGGAAGAGACGGGGCTGGAGCGACCGCCCGTTCTCGAGGTGTGGAACAAGGCAGACGCGGTAGCGCCAGCGATCCGGGACCTGTTGACAGCCCGCGCCGAGACGCATAGCCTGCCGGCGCAGCTGGTATCGGCGCTGACAGGGCTGGGTGTGGACGAACTATTGTTCCGGATCGAGGGCGTGCTGTTCCGCAACCGGCGTCCGCGTCGGGTAACCATTCCTGCCTCCGACGGGCGGCTGCATGCGTGGCTGCACAATAATTGCGAGGTGTCGGCCGACATGCTGTCGGGCGAGACAGAGCTGACCCTCGACGTGTTCATGACGGATGAGGACGAGGCGCGGCTGTTGGCGATGTCACCAGACGTCCAGGTGGATAACGGCTAGTTATTCGCGGGATGGTGCTGCCGGGGAGGATTGAACTCCCGACCTCAGCCTTACCAAGGATGCGCTCTACCACTGAGCTACGGCAGCATCCCGCTCAAGGAGCGTCCGCATAACGGAAACCCCTCCCATTGGGAAGGGGAGGTGGTAGACAGGCGATCATGTCGCGGAATACACCCGAAAAGCCCCAGAAACCCGGGTCGCAGCCGGACGGACGCACCAAAAAGCTGGCTGACGCGCTGCGGGCGAACCTGAAGCGCCGTAAGGCGGCTGGGCGGACTGAAGGCGTCGACATCGCCGGAAAGTCGGGTTCGGCCGAGGATTAGGCGTCCGCGCGCCTTGTGCCGGCCAATTTCGGGACCATAACCAACCCTCATGGACAAGCTCTCGATTCTCGCGAACGGCCCGCTTGAGGGCCGGATCCCCATATCCGGCGCCAAGAATTCTGCGCTCAAGCTGATGGCGGCGTCTCTGCTCTGCGAGGAGCCGCTTGTGCTGACCTCGATGCCAAACCTGGCGGATACGCGCTTCATGGAGAAGCTGCTGCAGAGCCTGGGCGTTGTGGTCGAGTGGCCGAGGGGCGAGGCGTTATGCCGGTTGCACGCGGAGAACATCACCTCGACCATCGCGCCCTACGATCTCGTCCGTAAGATGCGGGCAACTTTCAACGTGCTCGGGCCGCTTTTGGCGCGCGTGGGGCATGCGACGGTCTCGCTGCCGGGCGGCTGTGCGATCGGCGCCCGGCCTGTCGACCTGCACCTCAAGGCGTTCGAGGCGATGGGAGCCGACATCGTCATCGAGGAAGGATATGTGAAGGCGGCGGCGCTGCGCGGCCTAAAGGGCGCACACATCGTGTTCCCGTTCGTCTCGGTTGGCGCGACCGAGCACGCCATGCTGGCGGCTGTACTGGCCAATGGCGAGACCATCCTCGAGAATGCGGCATGCGAGCCGGAGATCGGCGACCTTGCGATCTTTCTGAACGCATGCGGAGCCAAGGTTTCGGGTTATGGCACGCCGACGATCCGCATTCAGGGTGTAGCGAAGTTGACGGGCGCGCGGCATAACGTGATCGCGGACCGGATCGAGGCAGGCACGTTCGCCATCGCGGCAGCGGCGACCGGCGGAAACGTTCTTTTGGAAGGCGCGCGCGAAGAGGATCTCGGCGCGCTGATAGACTGCCTGCGTCGGGCGGGCGTGACTGTTGAGGTGGAGCCCAAGGGGGTGCGGATCAAGCGTGATCCGTCCGTGCCGCTGAAAGCGGTCGATGTGGTGACGGCGCCGCATCCGGGCTTTCCGACCGACCTCCAGGCGCAGTTCATGGCGCTGATGTGCATCGCCGAGGGGACGAGCACCATCCGCGAGAACATCTTCGAGAACCGCTTCATGCACGCGCCGGAGTTGAGCCGCCTCGGTGCGAACATCCAGGTGCGGGCGAACGAGGCCGTGGTCCGTGGTGTACCACGGTTGAAGGGCGCGCAGGTAATGGCGACTGACCTTCGGGCGTCGGTGAGCCTGGTTATCGCGGCGCTGGTTGCGGAGGGGGAGACGGTGGTGAACCGGATTTACCACCTCGACCGGGGCTTTGAGCAGCTTGAGGAAAAGCTCGGCCGATGCGGCGCGAAGATCACCCGGCAGGGAGATTCGGCCTGACGTTGGGCCGGACGGTGTGTCGCTGGAGAAATCCGGCTTTGTGGTTTAGGGAATGCCACCGCCGCAGGCGCTAGCGCCAGCAGTTCGGACAGGCGATACCTTTGGATGAGGATCGGATTTTGAGCGTGCTGAAGCTCCTGGCAGAGGACGCCGACGGGCTGGCCATCATTGCGGCCGCAGCCCAGGACGGGCTCGTGAAGGCGCAGGACATCCGGTTCGACGCGCGCTCGCGCATGTTCGGGATGGAGTTCAGCCGCTTTCACTGGGAACGGGCGGGCAAGCGCATGCCGTACTTCCGGTCGCGTTCGGTGCTGGCGTTTGCGGGTGTCGAGAACGTACGGACGCGCGGCGTGACCAAGGATGTCGATGCGGTCTACTCGCTGATGGATATCCGGTTTGCGCCAGACGCTGAACCACCTGCGGGTGTGGTGACGCTGGTCTTCTCCGGCGGGGCGAAGTTCGAGCTGAAGGCGGAATGCCTCGACGTGACGCTTGCTGACATCGGTCAGGCGTGGCCGACGCGGCGACGGCCTGACCATGAGAAGAAGCGGTCATGAGCATTCGCCGTTTCAACGCTGCTGATGCCGGGTTCACTGAGGCGTTCGGCAAGTTCCTGTCTCTGCGACGGGCGCAGGGCACTGAAGACGTGCATACTGCGACGGCCGTCATTGTTCGCGATGTGCGGCAGCGTGGCGGCGAAGCTGTGGCTGCGCATACCAGCCGTTTAGACAAGGTGGACGTTGATCCCGAAACGCTGCTGGCGAAGGGCGTGGATCTGCTGGAGGCGGCCGAGAGGTGCGCGCCTGACGTGCGCGAGGCGCTGAACTTCGCGGCCCAACGCATCGAGCGATATCACCAGGAGCAGCGGCCGAAGGACCACAGCTTTGTCGATCCGAATGGGCTGGAACTTGGCTGGCGCTGGTCGGCTGTGGACGCTGTCGGGCTTTATGTGCCGGGTGGTCGGGCGAGCTATCCAAGTTCGGTGCTCATGAATGCGATCCCGGCGCGGGCCGCCGGTGTGAAGCGCATCGTGATGGTGTCGCCTGTGCCGGGCGGAGTGTTCAATCCGGCTGTTGCATATGCAGCGGTGCGTGCAGGTGTGTCGGAGTTCTATCCGATCGGCGGGGCGCAGGCTGTGGCGGCGCTGGCGTACGGAGCGGGCGACCTCAAGCCGGTCGACAAGATTGTGGGGCCGGGCAACGCCTATGTGGCTGCGGCCAAGCGCATCGTGTTTGGTGATGTGGGGATCGATACGATTGCGGGGCCATCGGAAATCACCGTGGTTGCGGACAACCAGAACGCCCCGGAATGGATCGCCGCGGACCTTCTGAGCCAGGCTGAGCATGATCCCTTGGCGCAGTCGATCCTGATCACCGACGATGCAGAATGGGCATCGCGCGTCGAGGCTGCGATTGAGCGGCAGATCGTGCAGCTGGTAACGTCGAAAACGGCGGTGGATGCATGGCACGACTATGGGGCGATTGTTATTGCGCCGTTGGCGAAGGCTGCGGCGATCGTCAACCAGATCGCCCCGGAGCATGTCGAGATCGCGACGAGCGACCCAGATGCGATTGCGAACGATGTTCGACATTCGGGCGCAATCTTTCTCGGGCGGTATGCACCGGAGGCGCTCGGCGATTATGTGACCGGGTCGAACCACGTGCTGCCGACCTCTGGCGCCGCGCGATTTGCATCCGGGCTTTCGGTGCTGGACTTCATGAAGCGCACGTCGGTGCAGCGCATCAGCGAGCAAGGCTTCCGGCATTTGGCCGCCGCGGCAGAGACGCTGGCGAAGTGCGAGGGGCTGCCTGCGCATGGCCTATCGGTGTCAATCCGACGGGACGCAGGATGACTTCTAACGCGCGGATCGCCTCGATCGAGATTGACGAGAAGAGCCTGGCGCCGGCCGGGCCCGATGCGGAGCATGAGCGCAAGGTTGCGATCTTCGACCTGATCGAGGGCAACAGCTTCAAGGTGCTTGGCCACGAGGGCGGACCGTACAATGTTGTGCTCTCGCTGGCGGACAACCGGCTGGTGTTCGACATCTTGGAGCAGGATGGGTCGCCTGTCCGCAAGTTGCTGCTTTCGCTGACTGCGCTCCGCCGGGTGATCAAGGACTACTTCATGATCTGCGACAGTTACTACGACGCGATCCGGAGCTCTTCGCCATCTCAGATCGAGGCGATCGATATGGGACGGCGGGGGTTGCACAATGAGGGATCGCAGGTGCTGACCGAGAGGCTGGCGGAGAAGGCGGAGGTGGACTTTGACACTGCCCGCAGGCTGTTCACCCTGGTCTGCGCGCTGCATGCCAGAAGCTGATACTCACCGCTTTTTCAAGGGAATCGACTATTCCCCGCGAAACCGTGTATAGGGGCCTCGCCCACGACCCAGCCGCCTGTAAGGAGTTTCATGGCGAAGGAAGAACTTATCGAATTCGAAGGTACGATCGTTGAACTGCTGCCCAACGCGACGTTTCGCGTGAAGCTGGCCAACGATCATGAGATCATTGCGCATACGGCCGGAAAGATGCGGAAAAACCGCATCCGCGTCCTGACGGGAGACAAGGTGCTGGTCGAGATGACGCCCTACGACCTGACCAAAGGGCGCATCACCTACCGCTTCAAATGACGGCTTCCGGCTTGGGTCGCTTCAAGTGATGGCGCCCCCAGGGGCCAGTCCGGGGCTCGCGCTTGCCAGCGCAAGCCCGCGGCGGCTTGACCTGCTGCGCCAGATCGGACTGGTTCCGGGCCGGGTCGCCCCTGCTTACATCGACGAGACGCCTCTGCGCGACGAGCGGCCCCGCCAGCTCGCGCTGCGGCTTGCCGTTCAGAAGGGCGAGGCTGCGCGGGAGCAGCTTGCGGGGATGTTTGTCATCTCGGCTGACACGGTCGTGGCCGTGGGACGTCGCATCCTGCCCAAGGCCGAGACCGAGGAAGAGGCGCGGGCGTGCCTGCGTCTGCTGTCAGGTCGCAAGCATGATGTTCTGACAGGCGTCGCGGTGCTTGCGCCGGATGGCCGGCAGGTCTCGCGACTGGTGGAGGCGCGGGTCGAGCTGAAGCGGCTCTCGCATATGGATGTCGAGGGCTATGTCGGTTGTGGCGAGTGGCGCGGCAAGGCAGGAGGTTATGCGATCCAGGGCCAGGCCGGTGGTTTCGTGACGGGGATTGCAGGGTCGTACTCCGCCATCGTGGGACTGCCGCTCTATGAGACGGCCGCGCTGCTGGAGGGCGTGGGCTATCCGATGGCGCGGCGGTGGGAGAAACACGCGTGAAGGCGCGGCTCGCCATCGACGATGCTGTCGGTGAGACCCGACGGCTTTTGCTCGATGAAAAGGGCCGAGCGTTCCGATTGCATCTCGAGCGCTGGAGCGAACGCGGCGCGCGGGCTGTGCTGGGCGAGGTTCGCTGGGGCCGTATACGGGCGCGTGTGCCGGGAAATCGCGGTTGGTTCATCGACCTGGGCCAGGCGCCCGAAGGCTTGGTGGAGCCGACGCAGGCGCAGCGGATGATCGAAGGCGCGATGGCGGCGTTTCGCGTGAAGGCCGAGGGTTGGGCGGACAAGGGGCCGTTATTGTCGCTGGCTGATGTGTCGCCAAAGCTCATCCCGCCCGATCGCCCGGGGGTGTATGCCGCGGCGCCCGTCGACCCATTTCTCGAGGGTGTGACGGTCGACCAGACAATCACGGGAGCGGAGGCGCGCACTCTGGTGGATGCGGCGATAGACGAGGCGTCGCACGACGTTGTCCAGCTGCAGGGCGGAGGTGACATTGCGATCGACATGGCGCGGGGCGCTGTGATGATCGATGTCGATGGCGGGTCGCGCAAGAGCGTCGGTGATGCGGAGCGGTTTGCGCAGGAGCTGAACGTGGCGGCGGCTGAGGCGGCGGCGCGGCAGATCTCGCTCCGGTTGCTCGGTGGGTTGGTGCTGATCGATTTCGTTGGGATGAAGCAGGCCGAGAGCCGCCGCGCCGTGGTCGCGCGCTATCGCGAGGTGCTGGCCGGCTATCTCGGGCGCACCAGTGATGTGCTGGAGATGTCGCGGCTGGGCGTAGTCGAGGCGGCGGTGGCGCGGCGGGGGCGGCCGCTGTCGGATGCGCTTGGATCAGGTTCGGTGGAGCGCGCAGCGCTGGAGACGCTGCGGGCGATCGAAACGGTGGGCTGGCAGGATCGCGGGTCACGTCTTGTGGCGCGGGTCAGCCCCGAGGTGGAAGCCTGGCTCGACCATGACAATATCGGCTGGCGACATGCGCTCGGCGACCGCATCGGCCAACGCTGGACGGTGGAGGCAGCGCCGGCGCATGGACCTCGGCCGGATGTGAGGAGCGGTTGATGGCCTGCCCGATCTGTTCCAAGCCTGCCGAGCCAGCTTTCAGGCCTTTCTGCTCGCGCCGCTGCGCTGATGTGGACCTCTCGCGCTGGCTGAAGGGCAGCTACGCAATTCCAGGAGCGCGGGCGGGGGAAGAGGCGGAAGAGGGCTTCGACCCTTCAAACTCGCCTGAAAACAACTCACTGCACCGTGTCGCAAAGAGCATGGACACGGAATAGGCCTGCCACTATACATCCGGCCGTCATCGCCGATAGGCGGTGCGCCCAGGTAGCTCAGTTGGTAGAGCAGCGGATTGAAAATCCGCGTGTCGCTGGTTCGATTCCGGCCCTGGGCACCATTTTCTCCACCTGCTTTTCTGGTTACAAGGCCGCGGCGCTACTCTTGCGGTGCAGGTGCGCCTGGAACGGGCCGTTGCTTGAGCTAGGGGGTGGAGCAAGAGCTACGCTCGCAAGCACGTACTGAACCAGGTCTCGCTGACATTCGCGACCGGCCTCAATCTGCTGGTCGATCCCAGCGGGGCTGGCAAGACAACTCTCGTGCGCCTGCTCGCGACGGCTGCACGTCCCAGCAAGGGCTCTATTGCGACGATCTGGTCCGTGCTGCGGGGGCTGCCGGCGATCCTGCATTATCGGCCGCTGGACGTGCTGACGGTCGCGTCGGCGACCGGCGCCGTGGCAGGCGTCACCGCGATTGGGCTGTCAGCTCTCACGTGGGCAGTGTTTTCGACGCGGCTGGTCTTGCTGGCCGCCTGGTATGTCTATCTCTCCTCCTGACGTGCGTGGCGCCTACTCCGGCAGCAAGCCCACCCTCTGCAGCGCCCAATACGCGCCGACCAGCGCGATCAGCCCTGCGACCGGGATCACGAAGGCTGGGCGGTAGAGGCCCGGCTTGTTGGCGGTCTTGAGCGCGAGTTGGACGGCGAAGGCGGCGAGGCCGGTGGCGACAAGCACAGCCATGTGTCCGAGTTCGACCCCGATCGTGATGCCTGTCAGGCCGGAAGAGAGGTCAGCGTTCTCTAGGTAGACCTTCATAACCGAGCCGAAGCCTAGGCCGTGCAGAAGGCCGAAGGCGAAGACGACGGGCAGACGCCACGCTGTGCCTTTCGGGGCGAAGATCGCTTCGAGCGCGAGGACGATGATCGACGCGGCGATCAACGGCTCGATGATGTCGCCTGGGCTTGAGAGGATGCCGGTGGCCGCGAGGCCGAGCGTGATGGTGTGCGCGACGGTAAAGGTCGTGACCTGCAGGATCAGCGACGGCCAGCTGCGGGCATTAAGATAGAGTGCGACCACAAAGAGCACGTGGTCCAGGCCCTGCGGTAGGATGTGCTGGAAGCCGAACTCGATGAACGTGCCGACATTGTCGAACCACATCGTACGCCGACTCCCACACGCAACTTCCCGTGGGTGGTTATCGGACGACTGGCCGCTCATTCGCAACGGCCTTGACGGCGCCTCCCCCTCCTGCCCGGCAGGAGAAGAAGGCGCCGGCGGGACTATTGATCAGCTGACCGAGTCGAAGGTGGTCTGCAGTTCTTTCAGCTTGGCATCGTCGAGCGCGCCCTGGGACATGGGGGCGACGTCCTTGAGCGTCATGGCGCCGATCTGGTCGTAGTATTCGACGATCGGGGGCAGGGCGGCCTCGAGCGCGGCCTTGGCCTTCTCGTTCTTGATGATCTCGGAAATCGGGGTTGTTTCGACAGACAGCTTGGCGCCGCCGTTCTGCGCGTGGGCCGTCATGGCGAAGGCGCCCAGCATGGCCGGGACGATGATGGAGGCAAGGCGGAGTTTCATGGGAGGTTTCCTTGGCTGACCGCGGTTCGGTCGGGCGGGAAACTAACGGGTGTTGGGCCAGTCGCAAGCGGCTGTATGCAGAGCGTGAGCGGAAAGAGACCGCTTTCTCGCTAGGGGCTTATCGTGAGCCGGGGTGGCGGAAGGGGTGTCGGTTCCGGCCGAATTTCACCCTGTCCCAGCCCGTCTCATCGAACAGCAGAAATGTAGGCGGAGCGGCCATCCGCCAACCTGAGACATCTCAGGCGATCCCGCGCCATTGATCCGCCCCCTTTGAAGTGGTCCGCCCTTAGGTATGTTTTGGACGGGATGGAGGATCACGATGGCAAGGAAACGGAAGCCGGAAGAGATTGTTGCGAAGCTCCGGCAGGTTGATGTGCTGGTCTC